>JAEEGL016828124.1_pt1 | contig 18560 bp, 15 predicted proteins | sample 9134231 | NCBI WGS metagenome assembly JAEEGL01 (sample SAMN16246548, study PRJNA631951) | gut metagenome | biome: gut microbiome; feature: rumen; material: fiber-attached | host: Bos | place: Iran: Karaj | collected 2018-10 | reverse complement strand
TTTGTTTTTACATTTATTAGTTCCTGTTATTAGTGTTATTACTTTTGTTTTCTTTGAAAAAAGTAATGAATTAAAATTTAAAGATACTTTCTTTGGATTATTACCTATGGAAATATATGGTATTTGTTACATTGGAAATGTTTTAATTCATATGAATCATGGTAAAGTATCTCCAGTATATGATTTTTATTGGTTTGTACAAAATGGAGTTTGGACAATAATTATTGCTTTGCCATTAGTAGCAGGATTAAATTATTTAAGTTGCTATTTGTTATGGAAATTTAATAGAGAATAATAATATAATAAGTTGTATTATTATTTTTTTTATTATATGATGATTATAATAAAGAGGAGGAAATATGGAAAAAACTAAAAAAATAATTTTATGTATTTTTGCTATAGCTGTTGTTGTAGCAATAGGAGTTTGTGTTTATTTTCTTACTAAACCTGCATCTGATGATTCTGAAAAGCCTGGTGGAGAAGTTACTACTGTTTCGAATGGTCAGATTTATGAAGATACCAAAGATACTCTTCATAGTGTTACTATTGGATATTCTGATTATGAAGAAACTCAAAGTGGAGATGATTTAATTCTTAGTAATGCTAATGCTATTTTTACATTTGAATGTCATGACTTAGAAGCAAACAAAAAACTATATATATTTGCTGATGGTGATATTGATGATGTAGTTGGAGAGTTTGATATAGTTTCTGGAGATATATTTAATAGTAGAATTCAACTTAAAGAAAAATTTTTAAATAAAGGAAAACATGTCCTTCAATTTGTTCAATTTGATAGGGATACTCCTTCATTTTGTGTTACTCGTCATTATGAAGTTAAAGAATAAAATGCCATTTGGCATTTTTTATTTGTAATTTTATTACTTCATTTTTCTTGAATATGGACTAGTATTATGATAAAATCAGTTTATGTTTAGTTTAAGGAGGAAGAATTATGGCTAAAAATTTAGTTGAAAATATCACACCGCGTGATAAAGATTTTGCTGCATGGTACACTGATGTTGTTCGTGAAGCAAAATTATGTGATTATTCTAATGTTAAAGGATGTCTTAATTATCTTCCGAATGGTTATGCTATCTGGGAGAACATTAAAAATGACTTAGACAAAAGATTTAAAGATACTGGAGTAGAAAATGTTTACTTGCCGGTTTTGATCCCAGAATCACTATTAGCTACTGAGGCAAAGCACATCGAAGGATTTGCTCCTGAAGTTGCTTGGGTAACTATGGGTGGAAATGAAGAATTAGAAGAAAGATTATGTATTAGACCAACTTCTGAAACTCTTTTCTGTGATTATTGGAAAAAAGCAGTTAGAAGTTATAGAGATTTACCATTTGTATGGAATCAATGGAATACTGTATTAAGATGGGAAAAAACTACTAGACCTTTCTTAAGAAGTAGAGAATTTTTATGGCAAGAAGGTCATACATTACATGCTACATATGAAGAAGCTGAAGAAAGAACAATTCAAATGTTTGATGTATATAAAGCGTTTATTAATGAGTCTTTAGCAATTCCATTAATTTCAGGAAAGAAAACTGATTGGGAAAGATTTGCTGGAGCACAAGATACTTATACTTGTGAAGCAATGATGCATGATGGTAGAGCGTTACAATCAGCAACATCTCATTTCTTTGGAAGCGGATTCCCTGATTCGTTTGATATTAAATATTTAGATAAAGATAATAATTTACATAGTTGCTATGAAACTAGTTGGGGTCTTTCTACTAGAAGTATTGGAGCAATTATTATGGTTCATGGTGATGATAAAGGATTAGTATTACCACCTAAAATAGCTCCTACTAAAATCATGATTATACCTATCGCTATGCATAAAGAGGGAGTTTTAGAAGAAGCTAATAAACTTAAAGATAGATTTAATGAAATTGGAGTTAAATGTAAAATTGATGATACTGATAAAACTCCAGGATTTAAATTTGCACAACAAGAAATATTAGGTATACCATTTAGAGTAGAAATTGGACCTAGAGATATTGAAAATAATGAATTTGTTCTAGTTAGAAGAGATAATAATGAAAAAATTACTCTTAAATTTGATGAATTAGAAAAGATTAATGATATTATTGAACAAATGCAAAAAGATATGTATGATAAAGCTTCTAAATTCTTAAATGATCACTTATTTGAAACCGATGATTATGAAGAATTAAAGAAATTAGCTAAAGAAAAAATTGGATTTGTTAGAGTTCCATTATGTGATAGTGAAGAATGTGAAGATTACATTAAATATGATACTGGAGGATTTTCATCTAGATGTATTGATCCTGATAAGAAAGTCAAATCTACTACAAAATGTATTCGTTGTGGTAAGAAAGCTAAAGATTATGTATATTTTGGAAAGTCATATTAGGCTTTCTTTTTTTTGTGTAAAGTGATGTATATATTATAAAAAAATATTTTTTAAATGTATTATGTTTGATATAATATATTTATAGTAGAAAGGAGAATTTTTTATGGAAAAAAAGAAAAATTTACAAATGGGAATTATTGGTGTTTTAGCTGTTGCTGTATTATTTATGGCTATTGGTTTTGCAGCTTATTCACAAACTTTAAATATTAATGGAGCTGTTACAGTTAAGGCAAGTAAATGGAGTATACATTGGGATCAAGCCTCTTTTGCAATGGGTACTGGAAGTCAACCTTTATCTAATGAAAGTGGTTTACCAACATTATCTAATACTAGTGTTAGTTTCGAAAGTATATTACAAAAGCCTGGAGATTTTGTATCATTTACTATAGACGCTGTTAATGATGGTACTATAGATGCAGATTTAAGTGCTATCACTTTATCTTCTAGTGTTAATGCTGATTATTTATCATATGAAGTAAAATATGATGGTGTTTCTTATACTTCATCAGCTTCTGGATTAACTATTCCGTTAGATGCTGAAGAAAGTGCTGAAGTAGAAGTTAAAGTTACTTATGTAGAAGTTGCTGATAGTACTGCTTTACCTGCAACTGATGTTAATGTTACTGTTACAGCAAGTTTTGATTACGTACAAGCTTCTTAGTATAGTTTTTAATATAACTATTTAGTTTTAGATTGGGGTATAATATGAAAAAGAATTATAAGGCTGTGTTGTATGATAATATTGCTTTATTCTTCCTTATTATTATCTTTTATATAATTACAAAGGTGATTTCAGCTAATCTAAAAAGTATTCTGGCAATCACCTTTTTAATACTATTATTGATACCTAATTTATTGTTTTTTGGTTTTAAAAAAGATAAGAACTATTATCTGGGTTATTCTGTTAGAACTATTACTACTATTTTGATGATATCTGGTATGGTTATTTATCTATTAGGACTTGTTTTAGGTTTTAATAAAGGAGTTCTTTCATTTAATACCTTTATTTCAATAGTTATACCTGAGTTTATATTAATATGTTTATGGGAATATTATAGATATATCGTTATTGGTAATAGTCATGTTGACATAAAGTGGAGATTTATTTTTACTTTATTACTAGCTACATTTAGTATTGTTATTCAATACAATCCCAATGCTATTATTGATTCATATACTATGTTTGTGTTTATTTGTACAATTATATTTCCTACTATTGCATTAGAATTTTTATGTACATTTTTATGTCATAATGTAGGCTTTAGACCCAGTTTATTATATAAGAGTGTTACTACTTTGTATGTTTATATTCTTCCAATAGTTCCAAATTTAGGTAATTATTTATTTGGAGTAGTTGGAGTGTTTATTCCATTTATTACTTTTTATATTATTAATAAGAATTTAATTAAAGATAATAAATATAAAGACAAAATGATTAATTCTAGTTATAGAATTATAACTATTCCTGTTATTGGATTTTTGTTAGTATTAACTATATTAATATCTGGAATATTTAAGTATAGACTGATTGCAGTAGCATCTAACTCTATGAAACCAATTTTTTATAGAGGAGATGGAATTCTATTAGAAAAATGTCATCCAGATCAATTAGAAGTTGATGATATTATGGTATTTAAACATAATAATATTATAGTTGTTCATAGAATAGTTGATATTTCTGAAAAGAATGATGAATACTATTTTAAAACTAAAGGTGATGCGAACGATAATGAAGATAATTTTAAAGTAGAAGAAAAAGATGTAATTGGAAAAGCTGATTTTATTGTAAAATATATCGGTTATCCGACTATTTGGGTTAATGAAATGTTTAGAAAGGAGTAGTATATGACTAGTGTGAAAAATAGATTTATTTTTAGATATATATTAATTCTAGTATTATTTATACTTAGTATTGTTTTACTGAGTTATGGATTTATTAAAAAAGAATATATTAGTGTTAATTACTCTGAAAATAATTCTATTAATTATAAAGTATATTTGAATAAAAATAATTATTTTAATACTCCTTATCTTGAAGAAAATAGAACATATATTGCTAATTTAATTAATTATTTAGATATAGATTTTCACTATAATTTAAAATTAAGTGAAAAAATAAATGGTGATTATACTTATAGTGTAATTGCTAAAGTTAAAGCTAATAAAGCTAATGGTGAAAAAGGAAATTATTGGACTAAGGATTATGTTTTAGTTCAACCTAAGAAAATGAATTTAACTAATAAAGATGTTTTATCTATTAATGAAAATGTTAAGGTTGATTATAATAAGTATAATGATGTGTTAAATTCATTTAAGAAAGAATATGGTATAGTACCAGAAGGTTTATTAGATGTTGTATTAAATGTTGAATCTACTGGTAAAGGTGAAGTGTTTACTGAACCAGTTGATATTAGTTCTAATCTTAGTTTATCTATTCCTTTATTAGAAAAGGCAGTAGAGGCTAATATTAGTAAAAATGCTAAAAGTAATAATAATACTATTACTATGATAGATAGAAGTTATGCTAGTTATCATAAAATATCTGGTATTGCTGGATTATTACTATTATTGACGAGTGTTTTGATATTTATAAGTACTATGTTAAATAAAAAGAAATTTAATGAAGAAAATATATTTGATGTTACATTAGAAAAGATTTTATCAAGTCATGATAGTATAATTGCTAATGTTTCTACTTTACCTGATATTAGTGATATGAAACTAATTGAAGTAACTGAATTTAGTGAATTAATAGATGTTTATAATGAAGTAAGAATGCCAATTAATTATTATAATAGTAAAGCTGGAGAAGAAGCTATCTTTATAATAGTTAATGATAATATGGCATGGAGATTTATATTAGATAAAAATAGTTTAGAAAATCATAAAGATTATAGTAGTGATCAATCTAATGAGGTTTCTCATAAGATTGAAAATGTAAATGTTAATAATGAAAATAAAGAAAACAATGAAAATAATGAAACAAAGTTAGGATTTACGAATAGATTTAAATTTGATATTGATAATACTTTAACTAATTTAAAAATGGCTAGATTAAAGGATAGCGAGGATGAAAAAAAGTAGATTAAGAGATGACAATTTTGATAAGAGAAAAGCTTATTTGGGTGTAAGTATATCTTTGGTTTTCATTTTGATACTTACTTTTATGTCGGTGGGGTTTGCTTTATATACTCAAGTAATAAGTATTAATGGTACAGTTAAGTTTAAGACGGATGGAGATTTTGCTATAACAAATGTAGTAAAAATCTCATCTTCTAATACAACGGATGCTTTACCATTTTTTACTAGTGATTCAATAGATTTAAACTTAGAGTTTGTTAAGAGTGCTGATCCTGATGCGGTATATAGTGCTGTTTATGATATTACTGTTTCTAATGAAACATTCTTTGATCAAACTATTAATAATTTTGATTTTAGTTTTACAGTTAATAATAATCAAGGTAATCCTTCAGGAACTATTACTTATGATTTAACTGGAATTACTTCTGGTGATATGGTTGAAAAATTGTCTGAAAAAGTTGCTACGTTGACTATTACTTTTGTACCAACTGTTGATCAAGATACTTATCCTATTAATGGGGAGGGTCATATAGATAATCAAGAAAAGCCTAATGGTAATATGGTTGCTAGTTTGGTTGGCTCTACTTCTGGAGATGTTAGTGAAGGAAAGATTGCTTCATTTGTTGTTAAAGTAACTTCAACTTATGAGACTGATAGAACATTTAATTTTACTTTAGGAAATCCTAAATTAGAAGTATGTGATTCATCTGGAAATACATTAAATGATTTTACTATTCCAGCTAATACTTCTGATCAGAATTATACATTTTATGTTAAAGAAAAAGCTGGTGAGACATTCCCAACTGATTCTATAAGTACTAGTGTTACTTTAAAAAGTACAGGATTACCTAATGTGGGTTGTGGTAATATTACTTTGACTGTTGACGAAGAAGAGGTTTATGTTGATACTTTTGCTCCAGTTATTAGTAATGTTACAGCTTCTCAAAGTAATGAAATTGGAGTTGTTAATTTATCTTGGAGTGGAGAAGATGATTATAGTGGAGTTGATCATTATACTGTTTTAGTTTTAGATGGTGATAATAATGTTTCTCGAACTCTTACTACTACTGCTGATGAAACTCAAATGACTATTTCTGGTCTTTCTAATGGAAGTAATGCTTCTACTTATTCATTTGTTGTTTATGGTATAGATAATGAGGGTAATTCTGCTTCTCAAAGTGATATTACTAATGCTTCTACTTCAGCAGGATATGCTTCATCTAGTGGTCCTGGATCTTATCAATGGGTATTTACTGTTACATTTAATAGAACTGGGGTTAATACTACTGGAGATGCTACTGTGAATATTGGTTCAACTTATCAAGCTACTGCTACTGCACAAAACAATTATGCTTTACCAAATGCTATAACTGTTACAATGGGTGGAAATAATATTACTGATTTTACTTATAATCAAAATAATGGTAATATTTCTATTCCTAATGTTACTGGGAACTTAGTTATAACTATTACAGGTACATATAATGGTGGAGTTCCTTGTTTAGTTGAAGGTACTTATATTACTTTAGCTGATGGTTCTAAAAAGTTAGTTGAAGATATCACTTATGATGATTTACTATTAGTATTTGATCATGAATTGGGTGGATTATCATATGAATATCCTATATGGATGGAAAAAGAACATGAAAGAGATTTTTATCAATTAACTACATTTGATGATGGCTCTTCTTTAAAAACAGTTGGACCTCATACTGTGTTTAATGCTGATACTAATAGATATGCTGATCTTTCTACAATAAGTGTTGGTACATCTATTTATAAATTAAATGAAAATAATGAATTATATAAAGTAAAAGTAGAAAAGATAGAAACTATTCATAAACATATTAAGTATTATGATATTGTTTCTACTAGATTCTATAATATGATTGCGGATGATGTCTTAGTAAGTGATGGTAGAGAATACTTATGTAATTTCTATGAATTTAGAGAAAACTTACTATGGTCTCATCGTAGAGAAGAAGTTTTAAAATATAATATTCAATTAGATTATAATGATTTTAATTATGTTCCATATTATTTATTCTATGGATTAAGAGCTCAAGATGGAGCAGTTCTAGTTAGATATAATTATATTTCTATGAATGAATTTAAATCTGTATTTACTGATTTATTATTAAATAAACAATATATTAGAGAACCTAATAATATATTTGGTAAAAGAATATGGTCTTTATCAATTGATAATGATTATAAAACTAAAGTTTTTGAGGGTACTAATTATATATTACCTAATAATAAAGATGTTAAATGTTATTTAAATACTTCTAATAATGAATGTTATAGTCCAGGATCAAAGGTTAAGATTTGGACAGGAACTCATTTCATTTCAAAATACTAAGAACTTCTTAGTATTTTTTATTGTAAAAAAATGTAATTTTTAATGTAAATAATATGACTATTTGTTGTAAAATGGTTGTATTTTTTTGACACTTTTTTTATACTTTAAGTAGGGTGATAGTATGAATTTTAGAAATAGGTTATTTATACTTTTGGTTGTTGTGTTATTTAGTTTTTCATTTAATGTTTATGCTAGAGATTATTGTGTTTATATTGACACTACTTGTGAAGTTGATGAAGAAGATTGTTTTAAAACATTAGATGAAGGATTAACTGCATACTCTGGAGATAAATTAGCTGAGACTGATTCAGTTTCTTTTGTCATGATTGATAAAGAAGCATCTATTTCTAAAAGTTATTCATTAAAAGGATCAATTAAATTTGTTGTTGATGATGTTGAAGATTATAATTTTCAATTAAATGGAAATCACAATACTATTACTGTTGATAATAATATTACTTTTACTGGTAATTCTAAATTAAATATATCTAATTTGAATTTTAAAGATAATATTGCTGATGCTTCTAATGGTTCATTCACATTATGTTTTATGTCAGATATTGTTAATTTAAATTCTATTTCTGTTATTAGTTTGAAATATATGGGTATTATGGGTGGTAGCAATCTTTCTCATTATAAACTTGATAGTGTTCAAGTATCTGGAGCTGAAACTGGTCTTGATTATTTAGGAGAAGAATTAGACGTTACTAATAGTACATTTGAAGATAATACAATGGGTTTTGCTATTTCATCTCCTAATTGTACTATTACTAATAGTAAGATTAATTCAATTAGAGCGTATGAAAATAGTATAGTTAATATTGATAAGACTAATACTTTAGTAAATAATCCATTAATGTTTTTTGTTAAAGATGATCATGATGAATACTTAGATGTTGATTTGGATAAATATTTTGTTGTTTCTACTGATACTTCTTCAATAGTTAAAATGAATTTAGTTAAAGATAGTGATATTGTTATTGGTAAAAATGGCAATAAGATAGATATCTTTAAATTGTTTAATGGAGTTAATAATATTAGTTTAGATACTGTTTCTTGGACTAGTTCTAATGAAAAGGTTGCTTCTATTAAAGATGGTTATGTTATTTTAAATGATAAGGGTGAAGCTACTGTAAGTGGTAAGATTCCTAATACTGATACAACATTAACTGTTAATTTTAAAGTATCAAAAGAAGAAAAAAATAGTTTTGTAAGTAATGTAAAAAGTATTGTTACTAATCCAAAAACATATAGTAATTTATTCTTATTATTTATGTTTGTTGTAGTTATTAGTGGTACTTTAATTGTATTTAATAATCGTAGAAATATTATTGAAGAAAAAGACATAATTTAGGAGGATAATATGAATAATATTGTTGGAGCTTTTGCTTTGGGTGTAGTACTTGGCGTTATTATAGTTTATGTATTAATTGGATTATTCTTAAATAGTTTTAATAAGTTGGTTGAAGGTAGAGGAAGTGTTTTTGCTTTTATTCCTATAGGTAATTTATATCTATTAGGATCTTTAACTTTTAATAGTACTATGGGTATAATTTTAGTATTGTGCTCATTTGTTGTTTCTTTATTATCATTTCAACCTTTATATGAATCTTTATTTGCTAAATGGCTTCCACCTGAGATGATAACTCAAATATCTAATTATTATGCTATTTTCTTTACTGCTACATTATTAATGGGTATAGTTAAATATTTAGGCTTAAAGTTTTCTCCTGATGAAAAGAAAAGTAATTCATTTAAAGAAGATAATAAAGAAGAACAATCTAAATATGAAAATGATCAAATAATTACTGATAGTCATAATATGGCTGGGAATGGGGAATATAATCCAGATGAGGGTTCTACCAGTCAAGTTAATCAATCAAACAATGATGATTTAATATTTACTAATGATGATTCTCCAATGGATGAGACTCCTAGTGTTGGAGTTAATGAAAGTACTAATACAAACAATAATTCTAATACTCTTGATGAAAATAAGAGTAGTGGTTCTGATTTAGAAAACTTCTTTAATTAGTGAGATGATATTTATGTTAAAAAAAATATATAGTAAGAAAAATGTTATTAAAAAAGAAAACTATATATATTTATTATTATTAATATTTGTATTTAGTGGTGTTTTTGGATTTTTATATGAAGAAATATTTTATAGAATTGATTTGGGTTACTTTGTGAAAAGAGGTACTACTTTTGGACCATGGATTCCTATATATGGATTTGGTGCTTTGTTTGTAACTATCTTTTGTTATAAAGTTAAGGATAAACCTTTACTTGTCTTTTTCTTAGTAGCATTAATTACTGGATTATTAGAGTTTTTAACTGGTTATTTTTGTTATCATGTACTTAATTTAAGATTATGGGACTATAATGTAGAAATATGGAATTTTGGTAATATTGGTGGTTATGTATGTTTAAGAAGTGTTTTATTCTTTAGTCTTAGTTCTATGTTATTACTTTATGTATTAATTCCATTCTTTAATTTTATTATTAATAATAGTAAAGTTAGAAACTGTAGTGTTTTTGCTTGTTGTTTATTTATATTTGATATAGTGGTAAGTTTAATTGTATGATATGTATTTCTGATAAAAATATTAATAATATTAAGTTTTATAGATATTTTCTTTTTACTAAGTTTTATACTCTTGATGAAAAGTATAATTCTATTGTTAAAGCTTTAAATATTAAAAATAAGTATAAGAGAATAGAATATATTTATGATTATTGTTTAGATTATTTAGATGATTATTATTCTAAATATGATAATATTTGTGGCTTTAAATGTAATAAATGTCAGTTACATAGAGAAAAGAATTTAGACTATAAAAATGGTTGTTGTAGATATTGTAAGTATCAAAGTAATAATGGTTGTACTACTAGAAATATAATGTGTAAGTTATTTAATTGTTCTTATGTTAAAAGTAATATTAATACTATAAGTTATAATGATTTAAAAATTATAAATGTACTTGATTTAAGAAGACAATTAATTCTTAAAGGAAGTTACTTTTGTACTAGAGAAGAAGTTATTAGAGATTTAAAGATTGGATTGATATTTTGTATATCAGTTAAGAATTTTTTTAGATTCGTTTTTTATTATTTTAAATATAAGAAAAACTGAAGTTTTTCTTGAATTATATTATATTTTTTGATAAAATTAATTTTGTCAAGAAATGGCGAGATAGCTCAGTTGGCTAGAGCGCTCGGTTCATACCCGAAAGGTCGTGGGTTCGACTCCCTCTCTCGCTACCATATGTTTTTTAACTCAATCGTTGTTATTGAGTTTTTTTATGTTATAATTTTATTATAAGGAGAATTCTATGAAAAAGATTTTTTTATTATTGTTTGGATTATTATTAAGTATTAATGTTTATGCTCTTGATAGTCATGGTGATTATTCTCAATATGATTATGTTATTGAAAATATTGATTTTAAAGTTGATGTAAAAAATGATTATACTTATTATGTTACTGAAAAAGTTGATGTTAATTTTTTGAAACAAACTGATTATTTTTCTTTTAGTTTACCTAGAGAAGAAATAACTGTGTTTGATAGAATAACTGATATTAAAGTGAATGAACCATTTGAATTTGATAAATATTTTAATGAATTAGATATTGGAAATGATAAAGAATATTATGAAGGTTTATATAATTTTGAAATTAGTTATGTTTATCATGGACATCATATTAATTTTGAAAAAGAAAACTTTTCTCTTTCTTTGTTTAGTTGTTATTATTCTGCATTAAAAAAAGCTCATTTTGTTGTTAACATGCCTGGTAGTATTGATAAAGATAGTATCTTTATTTTTGAAGAAGAAAATTTTGATTATGTAGTTGAAGGTAATAGTATTATTATTGATTTAAAAGGAGAAGTTGCTGATACTTCTGGATCTATTACTGTTTATGATTCGAGTGATTTATTTGTAAATAAAGGTTTCTATAAATATATATCAATAATATGTGATACTTTTATTATTATATTATTTTGTGTGTTCTTATTCTTGATTGTTTTTAATTATAAAAGATTAATTAGATATATTAAATTATATAGAGGTAAAACTATATTTAATCTAGATAGTAATCCTATTTATAGTTGCTATTTAGATATAAATAACTTTAAGAAAAGTGATTTGGTAGGTAATTTAATCTATTTAGATAGAATTGATTGTATTAATTTTGATTTAGATAATTATTCTAAAGATAAAGATTTTAAACTAAATAAGGGTGTATTTTTATCTACTGATTATGTTTCTGATAAGTTATATAATGATTTGTTTAAAGAGAGTAATAAATTGAATAAGAATCAATTATCTTCTAAATTAGATACTTTTTATAAAGGTATTAATAAAATAATTAAAGGAGAAATATCATTAATAGAGAGCAAATTAAAATATAGAGTTATAGTTTTTATTATTTCTGTTGTTTTATTTATTATGGTTTTATCAGGATCTTATTATTTTATAGATGCAACTACGTATAATTATTTTGATAGTTCTAGTTTTATATCTATAATTATTATGTTTATTATAGTTTTCATGATGAATTTTGTTTTTGAATTTATTTGCTATAAAAAAGCTGAAAAAGAAAATAAATTTAATTATGATTTAGATAATATTCAAATTGATGATGATTCTAAGAAGAAGTTGATTTCATTTATTTGTTGTAATGAAAAATTAATTATTAAACTAGAAAAGAATAAAGAAAAGAGTTTTAAAGATAAAGTAAAATTTTATGAAGATTTAATAAATTATTTTGATAAATAATAATATATATGTTATATTTTTAAAGTAAGGAGATTTAATTATGGCATTTGGAGATAGAAGAGATGGATATAGAGTAAAAGATATTAATGGATTTCAATATGTACTATTTGATTTTAAACCTGGTAGATGTGATTCTGCTGTTTATATGAATGTAGATATTGATGTTACTGAGTTTGTTAAGTTTATTAAGAATTTAAAAAAGGAAAATGAAGGTTTAACTTTTTATCATGGTTTTGTAGCAGTAATGGCAAAAACACTTTATTCAAGACCATTTATGAATAGATTTGTCGCTAATAGAAAAATGTGGATGCATAAAGATGTTACTTTAGCTTCTACAATTAAAGAAGAGTTTGAGGATGGATCTGTTGAATGTTTAATGGTTATTCCTGTTGATGAAAAAGATACTTTATTAGATATATCTAAGAAGACTAAAGAAAAAGTTGATAAGATTAGAAGTAAACAAAAATCTGATATAGATGGTACTGCTGATTTACTTGGAAAGATTCCAGGATTTATTAGAGTTCCAATTATTGGAATATTAAAATGGTTGGATAAACATGGTTGGTTACCTAGAAGTTTAATGGATGATAATATTTATTATTCTTCAGCAATACTTTCTAATTTAGGTACTTTTAAAACTAATGGTATTTATCATAATTTAACTAACTTTGGTACTTCTTCTTCATTAATTACCTTTGGTGAAGTTAGAGAAGAGGGAGATAAGTTTATGATGAATTTTGGAGCAACTATAGATGAGAGAATAGCTGATGGTTTTTATTTCTGTAAAGCTCTAAAATTAATTGAATATATCTTTGCTCATCCAGAACTTTTGATGGAAGAAGCGGGAAAGAAAGTTTCAATTCCTAAAGATGAAAGATAATCCTATTAATTAGGATTTTTTTATGATATACTTTTTTTGTGGGGGAATTTATGACAATATTCGAAGAAAAAATTAATAATTATTTGGTTGAAGCTAATAGAATGTTAAAAAATACTAAATCTCGTAAATTATCATCATTGTTCTATAATGATATATCAGTGCTTCTAACAGTTATTTATAATAATGGATTGGATGTAGATGTTGATAGTATATTTCAAAGATCTGATTTGATTTTTGATTCTACTGATAGTGAAGATAAATTTGTTGAGTCTTTTTTAAAGAGTTATATAGAAGCAATTAAAGTAAATAATAAAGTTGGAGATTTAGGACCATATTTTTATAATAAATATGGTGATGGTTATTATAAAGAATTTAGAACTTTAATGAATATTGAAGATAGTATAGATTTATGTCATAGATTTTTTGAATTTTATGATAAAGATTTAGCTGATTATTTCAATCATATTTTAAAACATAAGAATTTAGCTATTGGTGGATGTTCATGGGATGATACTACTGCAGGATGTACTTTTTCTCTAGTTAGTCAATGCGAACCATTTATTATAGTAAATCAATTTAAAAGTATTTATTTACCTTATGTAATTACTCATGAAGTTATACATGATTATATAGAGAATGCTTTTAATGATAAAACTTTTGAAAAAACATGTATAAAAGAATCTAATAGATTAGATGAAGTGTATTCTAGGTTTATAGAGTTAGTATTTACTTTGTTTTTAGAAGAAATTCATTTTAATAAGAATGATATAGAAGCATTAAATTTATGTTTTGATAATTCATTAATAGATATGTTAAATAATTATAATTTTTATTTAAAGAATGTTGATGTTGAAGCTATTGTTTCTATTGATGAATTATTTTCTGATTATGTAAGTAGAGAAGCTTATTCTTATGGAGGAGTATTAGCTTATCATTATTTTGACGATTATTTAAGAAATCCTGAAAGATGTAAAGATAATATTACTAATTTTAGTTTAAATACTATGAATCATGATAAACTATTTTTATTAAATAATTATGGTTTAAAAGAAGAAAATTTAGGTAAATCTAGAGTTTTATCTAAACATATGAAAAATCATTTTAAATACTAGTGAAGGGAGATTTTAATATGAAAAAGAACTATAAAGTGTCAGTAATAATTCCTGTATATAATACTGAAAGATATTTGAGAGATACTGTTAATTCTCTTATTAACCAAAAATATAATTTTAGTGATATAGAAGTTATTTTAGTTAATGATGGATCAACTGATCATAGTTTGGATATATGTAATGAATATAGTTCAAAATATGATAATGTTACTACTATTAATAAAAAGAATAGTGGAGTGTCAGATACTAGAAATCAAGGATTTGCTAAGTCACATGGTGAGTATATAATGTTTTTAGACTCTGATGATTTATTAAATAGAGATAGCTTAAAATACTTAGTTAAGTTTTTAGATGAACATAGTGAAGTAGATTTTGTTATATCTAGAGTTAGACATTTTGAAGGATCTGATTGTTGGCATTTTATGGACTTTAGATTTAAAACTAATAAAGATGTTATCGATGTTAATGAAAATATTAGATATACTCAATATCATAGTACTGGTATTTTAATTAGAAGAAAAGCTATTGAAAATAATAAATTTGATAAGAATATTAAATTTGGAGAAGATATGAAATTTATGTTTAATATTCTTATTAATAATAATTTAATTGGTATTGAGAAGAGATCTATCTTATTCTATAGAGTTAGAGGAAATGCTACTTCTGCAGTACAAGGACAAACTAATGATAAGAGATACTATAATACAATCTTAAAAGAGGTATTTATGTATATTATTGATAAATGTTTAGAAAAATATGGTAATGTACCTAAATATTTTCAATTCTTTATACTTCATAGTTTAACTGAAAGATTTAATAAACCAATGAATTTTGATGTTTTAACTAAAGAAGAATATAATGAATATATTGATTTATTTAAGAAAATTGTTTCATATATGGATGATGATGTTATTATGAAACAAACTAGAATAGGTATTAACAATAAATATGATTTATTAAAGATGAAATATGGTAAACTTGATTATGAATATAAAGATAAAAAGATTATTATTAATGATGAGAGTTATCCTATAGGTAATGGTGAATTTGTTAAAGTAGTTGATTTGATTAATATTGATAAAAAAGTTGTTCTTTATATAGCATTAAATGATTATTTATTTAAAAATGAAATAAAAGTATTGGTTAATGGAGAAGAAGCTAAATTATTTGAATGGAAGGATTCTACATATAAAGCTAAAGAATATAAAGATATGTATTCTAAAGTGTTTTATACTGATAAATTGGTTTATATTGAATATGAATTAGATAAACTAAATGATATTAGATTTAAAATTGATTTTGAATATGTTCCATTTTCTCTAGTTAATGAATATTTAGGATTAAATAGAAATAAATTTAGATATCTAAGATTTAATGATGTATTAATTAATTTTAGAGAAGGAAAAGGAGAAATTGTTTTCAGAAAACAAAGTAATAAACTTAGAGATTTAAAATACAATATATTTAATTATAGAAATTTTTATACTAAAGGTGATTGTTACACTATGAAAGTTAAAAATGGTAAAATAATAAAAAGAAGAAAAAAATATAGATGATATAATCATTATTAAAATGAGGTGTTGTTATGGATTTAGTAGATGTTTTTAAAAAGAAGAAAATAGGAGATAAAGTCAAATTAGAAGGTTGGATTAGAAATAATAGAGATCAAAAAGAATTTGGTTTTATTGATTTTTACGATGGAACTTGTTTTAATTCATTACAAGTTGTATATGATAATAAATTAAAGAATTTTAAAGATATATGTCATTTTCATGTAGGAAGTTCTATTCTTGTTGAAGGGGAGCTTGTTGAAAGTAAAGGTAAACAAGATATTGAATTAAAAGCTAAAAAAGTTGAGTTAATTGGTGATTGTCCTGAAGATTATCCAATTCAACCTAAAAAACATTCGCGTGAGTTTTTAAGAGAACAAGCTTACTTAAGACCTAGAACTAACCTTTTCCAAGCTGTATTTAGAATTAGAAGTAAAGCTGCTTATGCAATTCACAAATATTTTCAAGATAATAATTATATTTATTTACATTCTCCAATAATTACTGCAGCTGATTGTGAAGGCGCTGGAGAAATGTTTAAAGTAACTACATTGGATTTAAATAATCTTCCAAAGACTAAAGATGGAAAAGTTGATTTTAGTAAAGATTTCTTTGGTAAAGAAACATCTTTAACTGTTTCTGGACAATTACAAGGTGAAACTTTTGCATTAGCTTATCAAAAGATTTATACTTTTGGACCAACTTTTAGAGCTGAGAATTCTAATACTAAAACACATGCTAATGAGTTCTGGATGATTGAACCTGAAATTGCTTTTTGTGATTTAGATGGTGACATGGATATCATGGAAGATTCACTTAAATATATTGTTAAATATGTACTTGATAATTGTCATGATGAATTAGTGTTTTTAGATAAATTTGTTGAGAATGGTTTACTTGATAAACTAAATCATTTTGTTAAATCTAAGGCAGTTAGAATTACTCATAATGATGCAATTAAAACTTTGATTGAGTCTGGTAAAGATTTTGAATTTGAACCTAAATATGGTGAAGATTTAGCTCGTGAACATGAAAAGTATTTAACTGAAGAAAAATTTAATTCTCCAGTATTTGTATATAACTGGCCTAAAGATATTAAAGCTTTCTATATGAGACTTAATGATGATAATGAAACTGTTGCTGCTGTTGACTTGCTTGTTCCTGGTAGTGGAGAATTAATGGGAGGAAGTCAAAGAGAAGAACGTTTTGATGTTTTAGATAGAAGAATGGATGAGATGAATATGTCTAAGGAAGGTATGGAATGGTACATGAAACTTAGACAATATGGTGGATGTTATCATTCTGGATTTGGTATGGGATTTGAAAGATTAATTATGTATTTAACAGGAGTAGATAATATTAGAGATGCTATTCCTTATCCTAGAACTCCAGGTAATTGTAATTTTTAAAAAGAACATATTATGGTTCTTTTTAGTTTGTATAAATTATTAATAATTAGTATAATAAGTATGTAGGAGAGTGGTTTAATGAAAAAGGTTGGATATAAGATTATTTCTGATAATAGAACATTATTAATGGGTATTAGTATACTTAGTATAGTGTTTTTTCATTTTGTAGATAGTAGATATGGAGCTCATTATAATTATAGTGGTATTTATAAATATTATGGAAAATATATATCAAGTGCAGGAGTAGATGTATTTATGATGTTATCTTCTTTTGGACTATATTATTCTTTTAAGAAAAATTCTAATTTGAAGAAGTTTTTTTATAGACGTTTTACAAGAATATTAGTTCCTGCATTATTAGTTATAATTCCTACTTATGCATGGATTTCTATACGTAACCTTAGTTCGTTTTGGACTTTTCTTGGTTCTATTACTTTTTTTAATACTTTTATAAATGGAGATATACTATTTTGGTTTATACCATTCATTTGTTTATGTTATTTGATATTTCCAATACTTTTTAATTATATAGATTCTTCTAAAAATAAAGATGAAATATTTACTAGAGTATTATCTTTATGTTTAGGATTAACACTTTTTTGTTTTCTTTTATATTCATCTAGTCCTAAGTTATTTGATCAATATCAAATTATGATACTTAGATTATTACCATTTTATGTTGGCCTTTATTTAGGATATAGATCTTATCATAATGAAAAATTTGAATATAGTGATTATTTCTTAATGCTTTTTGGATTATTATTTATTAGATTTAATGATAATTCTATTATTATTTTAAGAAGATATTCTTTATTCTTCTGGTTAACTTCATTTTTATTAATATGTTTAATTTTCTTAGTTAAATATTTTGATAAATATAAAATAATAAATTTTTTTAGAAAAATAATTGAATGGTTTGGTAAACATTCATTAGAGATTTATTTATTACATATAGCATTTAGAGATAGATTATCTTCATTAGGTATACCAGTT
>JAEEGL012919415.1_pt1 | contig 18560 bp, 12 predicted proteins | sample 9134231 | NCBI WGS metagenome assembly JAEEGL01 (sample SAMN16246548, study PRJNA631951) | gut metagenome | biome: gut microbiome; feature: rumen; material: fiber-attached | host: Bos | place: Iran: Karaj | collected 2018-10 | reverse complement strand
GACTTCTTGCGGCGCCATTTCCTGGAACGCGGGGCGGCGGACGTCAAAATCGCCGTCTTGCTCGACAAGCCGACGAAGCGAAAAGTCGACGTCCCTGTCGATTTCCGCGCGTTCGAAGCGCCCGACGTGTATCTGGTCGGATACGGTCTCGACGACGCGGAGGCCGGAAGAGGTCTGCCCGACTTGCGGTACGTCGATTAGGCCGCGTTTGACGCGATTCTTTTGGGGACGATTAGCGGAACAATCGCGCAAGTCGTCCCTTCTTTTTCTATCAAGGGTTACGCTATGAAAAAACGAACGACGACGTTCGCGCTTTTCGCGCTCGTTATCGCGACGACAATCGCCGCTTCCCATGCCGCCGAGCCGAACGTCTATTTTGCGTATCGGTCGTTTTGGCCCGAGTTCGAGACGATGAGGCGGTTCGCCGACGTCGGCGTTCACACCTACTGCGTTTTTCCGTCGAACACGACCAATTCGCTTGGCGAACCGTATGGAAAATACCCCGCGAACTGGCGGTATCCGAACGTCTACGACTGGAACTCGCTCTATCGGCAATTCGACGACGTTATCGCAATCGATCCCAAGGCCGAGTTTCTGTGCATGGTCGACTTGAATTCGCCGACGTGGCTTGCGCGCATGCTCGGCATGAACGGAGACGGGTCGTTCGATTCGTTCATCGACTTGTCAAACTGCCTGTCGAGTCCGTCGTGGCGCCGCGAGACGCAGAAGTATCTCGTCGATTTTCTGGCGCGGACGGAAGAACGGTACGGCGATCGAATCAAGGCGTATATTCTCGCGTGCGGGCAGACGGACGAATGGATGGATTACTGCGCCGGACGTTCGAGCCGCGCGAAAAACGCCGTCTACAAAAACTGGCTGAAAGACAAGGGCTACGCCGATTTGCCCTGGCCGACTTTTGAGGAGTTCGATCGCGCGGCGTTTGAGAATCTCGTTCGCGATCCTCAGACGGAACGAGGCGTTTTGCAGGCGCTGGAATTTGAGCAGGACCTTGTTGCGACGAGCATACTCGACTACGCGAAGATCGTCAAAGACAAGACGGCGCGAACCAAAGAAGTCGGCGTTTTCTTCGGGTATATTCTCGAACTTGCCGGCTGGCGCGCCAACGGGTGCGGGCACCTGGGTTATGAAAAAGTCGTCGCGTCCGACGACGTCGATTTCTTCATCTCGCCGGGCACGTACGCCGAACGTCTGATCGGGGGCGGGAGCGGGTCGATGGCGCCCAACGAAACGATTCTTCTCGCCGGAAAGCGACGACTGCACGAGACCGATCATCGAACGTCGACGTACAACTACGATCTGAACGAGTTCGTGTCGATCGGAAAGCACAGTCCCTGGCAAAACGAGGCGGAAAACGTCGCCGGACAACGCCGCGAGCTGTGTCTGTCGTTAATCGATCACGCGTCGATCTGGTGGTTCGACATGTGGGGCGGCGCGTTTGATTTCGACGGCGCGTTCGACAATCTTGCGGCGATGAAACGCGTCTGGGACGAAAACGTCGGCAGGCAGGGCGAGTCGGCGGCGGAGATTTTGCTCGTCGTCGATCCGCAGTCGGCGACGCGCGTCAACGACCGCGAGCCGCGCTCCCCGGCGATCTATCACGCGATCAGAAATCGGCTCAATCACGTCGGCGCGCCTTTCGCCGTCTGCTCGTTCAACGATCTGGCGACAATGGATCTTGCGCGCGTCAAATTGGCGATTTTGCCCGGCTCCTTTTATTTGCCGGAAGAACGGCGCGCGATTTTGCGCGACACGCTCTTAAAGGACGGCAGAACGGTCGTTTGGGTCGGTCCGACGGGAATCGACGACGGCGAGTCGCTCGACGTCGGGCGCGTTCGCGACGCAACGGGCGTCGACTACGGTTCCGACGCGCTCGAACCGATCGAACGCGTTGGTTTTTTCGGCGCCGGGGACGGAAAATGGCGGAGCGCGGCGATCGCCGACCATGCGAACGTCGACGTCGATCGGCTCAGAAAATTAGCGATAGAAGCGGGCGTTACGGAATATGTCGACGACGAGTCGCCCGTCTACGCTACCGAACGACTTGTCGCGGTTCATACGAAAGCCGGGGGCGTTAAGAAGATCGCGCTCCCGCGCGTCGTCAAGAGCGTTACGGAAGCGTTTTCCGGCAAGCGCGTCGCGGAGAACTGCCGGTCGTTCGAGTACGAATTCGCCGCGCCGGAGACGGCGCTGTTTATTTTGGAATACTAGCCGGGGACGTTAGTCCCCGGATTTCCACGAGTTTTGGCGCCGCCCTGTTTGCCTGCGGCGTCCGGCGAACTTCGACGCCAACCGCTTGCGGCTCTTGCCGTTTTGCGTTTTGGCGGCGCCGGCAACCAACGGGAGCGGGTATTGACGGCTCGCGCGGAAGCGCGAGCCGGGAGTCCGCCGTCGGACTCAGGAATCAAGCCATTCCTGGTAGGCGGGGTCGAGCCAGGAGACGTCCGCGAGCGCGTCGCCGAGCGGGTCGATATCGCCGGCGGAGAATCCCAGGGGATTATGGCGGCGCCAGCCTTCGGCGTATTCGAATTTTCCGGAAAGTTTTCCGGTCAGCGCGGCGGCCTGTTGCATCGAGTCGAGATAGGAATCGTACCCTTGCGAGACGTCGAGCCATTCTTTTTGGCTCTTATGTTTGGCGAGCATTTCGCGTTTTCTCGGTATGACGCTCGTCACGTCGACGTACCGTTCCGAACGGACCAGCTTGCGCATCGCGTCTCTGTTTCCGTGCGGGGCGGCGTGATAGACGGCGACGTCCTGATACGTCGCGGGCATGGGCGGCTCGGTCGGCGCGTTGACCATGCCCCGGCAAAACGCGGCGGTTACCGCGAGCCTCACGGCGTTTTGGTGGTCTTCCATATAGTCGGACGGAGACTGCGTAAGCACGATATCCGGCTGAACTTCGCGCATCGTCGCGGTCAGCTGCAGCAGCGTTCGACGGCAGTAGAAAATTTCCAGATCGTCTACGAGCGATTCGTGATAGGTCGCGCCCATATATTCCGCCGCGGCGATCGACTCTTCGCGACGCGCCCGAACGATCTGTTCGCGCGTCATCGTCGCCGTGCCCCACGACCCGTTGGCGATCGTCATGTAGTGGACGTTCCAACCGCGATCTTTGAGGAGAAAGAGCGTGCCCGCCATCGTAAATTCAATGTCGTCCGGATGCGCGGAAATAGCAAAAACGGTCTTCGGTCGAGTTTGTTCCATTGTTTTCTCGCAATATCTGATGATGAAAAGTCGACGCGATCAGCGTCCCGAGTATCTTTCGCCAAGGAACGGCTGAACGACAAGTCCAAAATCTCGCTCGAGCGAGTCGCCGTTGGCAAATTCCATGTTGACGACGATCTTCCACACAATTTCGTTGTGTTCGGCCTCAAACGAGGGAACGACCCCAAGAGGCAGGAACAACACGAATCGCTCGCGTTCCTCCGATTTGGCGGGAATATCCAGCCCGTATTTCGTAACAAGTTGACGCGAAAAGACTTCGTGTTGATGACTAATCGAGTTGGTGCCCTGAACGTACCGCGCGATTTCCACGCACTTGACGTACGCGGCGACTCGTTTCGCTTCGATTCTGCCCCCTAAGATAAGGCAGCACTTTATCTTTCGGCCGGGAATAATTGGCGAGGACGCGGTTTCTACCGCGACGTATCCCGCCGTGCGCGCGATTCGACACCAGCCCCAGAGCCGAAAGACAAACAGAAGTCCGACGCCGCAGAAAATAACGCCGAAGATCGCCGCCGACCATCGGTCGACGTCCGTTTTCGCGACCGCGCACACGTAGATAAAAGCGACCCACGACGCGAGATTCCACACGCACGTTCCCAGGACCGACGCGCCGAACGCGAAGTTCGTTTTGAGGTCGGGGCGGAGCCGCTTGGCCAAAACGACGCCCTCTTTGCCTCGAAAAGCCGGAACGGTCGGATAGAGCGTCGAGAACGTTTTCTTACTTGCGCGCGCTTCTTTGGACCACGAGCGTTCGTACAGAAGAACGAAAAACCAACTTCCGCTAAAGACGATCAGCGAAATCGGAATGAGAAGGAAAATCCACCCCCCGATCGTCGACTGATTGATTAAAAACGCCTTTCCAAGTTCGTCGTCGTAAACCCAGCACGGGTAGATTTCCCCCGGCGTGAATTCGTCGGCGAGTTTTTGGGCCGTTTCTTCGTCGTAGTCAAATCCGCGATCGTCGGTCAGCGTCGAACGATCGTACGTCCATAAGTCGTAAGTGACTTCCCCAATCGCGAAATGGATCTTAACTTCCGGGCGGTACTTGGTTTCGCCCTCGTCGTTTGTTCGCGCCCGCACTTGCGCGTCGACGATTGTGCACGGACGCGTATAGAGATGCTTTGCTTCGTGAAACGCCTCCGCGCCCCAGGTCGACAGGTGAACGATCAGAATCGTCAAGCCGACAAAGAAGACGACCCCAAGAAATATCGAGGCCGACAGACGCCAGTCCTGAAAGGACATAAAGCGGCGCCAAAAACCGGACGTCGTCGATTGGTCGTTCATTGCTCTACTCGTCTTCTTCGCGCGTCTACTGAAAACGACTCGCTCGTCGTTCTATTTCTTATCGACCTGTTTCTTTTCTTTTTCCAAAAGCGCCGCGGCTTCTTCGGGCGCGAACGGAGAATCGCCGGTTCGGCGCTCTTTACGCAGGAACCCGAGCTTTTCAAGCGCGGCGAAGACTTCTTCGAGCGTTTTTTCGCCGAAATTCGGAATGTTCAACAGGTCGGCGCGCTTGCATTTAAGCAAATCGGCGACCGTCGAGACGCCCTGTTCGTCAAGACAGTTGGTCGTTCGGACGGACAGTCCCACTTCCGCCAGGCTCATCTGCAATTTCTCTTGAAGTTGTCTTTGTCGTATCACTTCCGGATCGAGCGGAACTCGAGAAGCCATAAACGTCTCCTTTGTCGTCGTGTGATTTTCTGTCGGACGAAACGCGTCGTCGACGCGGATTCGCCCCGATTCCTCGCGCTACTGCGCGACGATAAACAAAACGTCGCGCGCGTCGACCGTTCCGACCGAATCGAATCGGCAGTCGATCGAAGCGGGCGAGTTGTCCCCCAATAAGAAATATCTTCCTTCCGGCGTTTTGACGGCCCGGCCGGTGAGCGTCTCCGAACGCGTTTCGCCCGGCTGCGACGTCGGGGTTTTCGGCGCGTTCGAATAATGAAGATCGCGAAAGAGCGCCAGGTTGCGCGCGTACGCGACCGCGCCGAGCAGTACGAACGGCTCCGAAATCGCCGCGACTTGAGTCGACCCAAGGTCGTCGGTTGAAAAACGGACAAGCTCCCGATCGTCGGCGGCGAAGATCAACTCGCCGTCGATTGTCGCGACGGTGAAACGCGCGTCGGGAGCGACCGGCGTTTCTATTTCCGCGCGAACGCCCTGCTCGTTGGCGAAATCCGATTCCGAAAGTTGTTCAAAAGGACGTCCCGACTCCGTCGCGCCGTCGTACAAGACCTTCGAACGAACGACGACGCTTCGCGCGGCCTCGTCGTACGAGAGCAAAAACGCGCGTTCGGACCGACGCGCCGCTATGGAGAAGCGCGTCTTCACGCCGTCTTCGGCGAGCCAGTTAAATCTCAATATGAAGTCGCGCGCTAATTCGACGGGCGCGACGTTCGATCCGTTGCAACACGGAATCGGCGACTCGTTGGAGATCGCCGTCGGCATGGCTTCGGAGCCGTCCTTCGACCAGACGCGCGCGACGTTGACGACGTCGATTCGATCGTCGGCTCGGCGAAACTCGACCGAGCGAATCGGCGTCGCCGTTTTTAACGCTTCGTCAAGGTCGCGTCGAATCGGAAGCCCGTTAATCAGGACGTCTCCCTGCGCAAACGTGACGAGTTCGCCGGGCATGCCGACAACTCGCTTGAGCGTCAGGCGGTTCCAGGCGTCGCGAAAGACGACGACGTCCCAACGCTTGGGCGCGACGACGTTTTCCTGTTTCTCGCGCTCGCGAAAGCCGGGCTGCGTCTCGCGGCGCCACGCGCGTCGAACCCTTTCCCAGAACCCGAGCGACTTGAACCGACCGTCGTCGCAAACGCGCACAAGCGTTCCGTCTTCGAAGACCGGATCGACGGCGGGAACGCGGTCGTACCCGCAATGTCGGCACGTCAACGTTCGCGTTTTCGCCAGAACGCCGCGCACGTCGCGCGAGCTGGAATTTTCGTCGGGAACCAACGGAGTCGCGGCGCTCGTTCCGTCCGCTTCCACAAGTTCCTGACGTTGGTCGTTCGAGCCGACGTCGACGGACGTCTCAAAAGACGCGCCGCAATTCGGACAGGTCCAAAGGAATCGCGGACCGTGGAGCGTCGGCTCCATCGAGCGACTTTGGACGCGAAAAATCGGCGCCGCGTCGCGGCCCGGCTCCCACACGTCGGGATTGCGCCAGAGGAAAACGGTCGTCAGGACCCCAAGACACGCGACCAATCCCGCCGCGCACGCAAGCCAAAGCGCGACGCGTCGAGACGAACGTTCGTTCATCGCAACAGGTCCAAAATGCGGTCGACGTCGTTGTCGACGACGACGGGCCGATTGGCGAATTCGGTCGTTTTCACGCCGCGCTTGCCCAGAACGTTCTCGTAAAATTCGCGGTCGTTTCCGTGATACGCGACCGTCGCGTTCGGGTCTTTGAGTTGGTGTCCGGTCAATATGCACACGACGCGTTCGTCTTTGCCGACGACGCCTTCTTCGACAAGCCGCTTGCATCCGGCGACGCTCGCCGCCGAGGCGGGCTCGCATCCGAACCCGTTCGCGCCGACTTGAGCTTTCGCGTCGAGAATTTCCTGTTCGGTGACTTTGCGCACGACCCCGTCGCAGAAATCGAGCGCGCGCAGACATTTGGTCAAGTTGACGGGCCGATTGATCTCGATCGCGCTCGCGATGGTGTTCGCGCGGCGATTTTCTTTGTCCATTTGCGCGTAGAACGCGTCGATTTTCGCACGGTCGATATTGCCGCCGTTCCAGCGCAACCCCTCTTCGTTATAGAGCCGATAGAGCGAGTCGGCGCCGGCGGCGTTAATGACCGCCAGACGCGGAACTTTCTCAATGAGTCCGAGCTTTTTCAATTCGATAAACGCCTTGCCAAACGCGCTCGAGTTGCCGAGATTTCCGCCCGGCACGACGATCCAGTCGGGGACTTCCCAACGAAGCGCTTCGAGAACGCGGAACATAATCGTCTTTTGCCCTTCGAGTCGGAACGGATTCAGGCTGTTGCAGAGGTAGATTCCGAGCGCTTTGGAGACTTCCTGCACGCGCGCCATCGCGTCGTCGAAGTCCCCTTTGATTTGAACGGTTCGCGCGCCGTAATCGAGCGCCTGCGAGAGTTTTCCATACGCGATTTTGCCGGACCCGATGAACACGACCGACTTCATCAATTTGGAAACGCCGCAATACAGCGCGAGGGACGCGCTCGTGTTCCCCGTCGACGCGCAGGCCGCCTGACGCGCTCCGACGAGTCGGCCGTGCGTCGTGCCCGCGGCCATGCCGTTGTCTTTGAACGAGCCGGAGGGGTTGAGCCCTTCGTATTGGAGGAAGAGCGAATCGGCGTTTTTGCCGACAAATTGCGCGACTCCGTCGTTGCGTTGGAGGATCGTTTGGCCTTCGCCGATCGTAACGCATTGTTCGAGCGGCGCGAACGGAAGGAGTTCGTGGAATCGCCAGACGCCGCTGTAACGACGCGGATTAGCGCGTTCCGCCCAGTATTTTTCAAAGTAGGTCAACGATTTGGGAACGGGCAATTTGTCCCAGTCGTAGTCGACGTCGAGCAGAGAGCCGCATTGAGGGCAGCGGTGAAGAACTTCGGCGACGTCAAAAGTCGCCTGACATTGAGGATTAACGCAGCGTTGAAACGCGTTCATAATATGCGCTCCTGAGAGGATTGAAAACTCCGGGCCGCGCCCGGCTTCGCTTAGCTTTGAATTCTACCCCGTTTGAAGATTTTTAAAAGTCCCTTGAAATTCTTATAGCGTTGTTGCCCGTTTGAGTCAAGAAAAAAACAGGCTCCGCTCTTTTCAAACAACCCGCCGCTGCGGCGAGCTGCTCGGACATGCGTTTGGACGTCGCCTTGTTTGCCTGCGGCGTCCGCGCGACTTCGCGCGCTGCCGCTTGCGGCCCTTTTTAAAAATAATCGTTAAATTTTACCTAAACTCAAAATTTCTTATAATCCTCATTTTGGTTACAACCGATACAACGAGTAGCTAGTGGAATCACTGGCGTCAATGCGCGCGTTGTTGACGCAAAGTCTGCCCGTCCGACTTGCGTTTGTCGCGCGCTCGCGCGGAACCGACTTAGGCGAAGTCGATTCGCGCGGCGATCTTTTGATCGGCGGAAAGGAACGGCGCAGGCGACGCCGTTCGTATTTCGCGCTTTTCACTTGTTTACGTTAGGTCGTCCCCTGCGCGTCAAGGGTCGGCTTAGAGTCAAAGAGGTTATGATGAACACTCACACTGCCAAACGCCGCGACGCTCGTCGCGAGCCGCGTAAGAAATTCGGCGCTTCGCCTCGTTTCTGCGCGTTGGGCTTGGCTTCGATCCTGTTTGGGGCGGTCTTTCTAACGACGGGAGTCGGCTGCACGCGTCAGAAATATCGAACGGACGCGGACTCCGACGTCTATGAACTCTTGAACACGGTCAACGACAATAACGACGAACAACGTTATTGGGAACTCGACGGGTTCACGCTCCAGGAATCGGGCTGTTCGCGTTACGCGAACCTGTACGATCCGGACGCTCAACCTTCGCCGATCGACGACGGCACGGCCGCAAGACTGCTCGCCGACGTCGAAGGGCCCAAGGGGCTCCAGAAATGGACGAAGAACGGGTTCACGGAAACGGTCGAAAACGAATATTGGCGCAATTCGCTGCCCGCGCCCAACGAATACGGGGAGATCGTGCTCGATCAAAAAGTCGCGTTCGATCTGGCGCTGTTGCATTCGCCCGACTACCGCAGCGCTTTGGAAAGCGTCTATAACGCGGCGCTGAGCGTTACTGCCGAACGTTACGCCTTCGACGTGCGATTCTACGGGGGCAATTCGCTGTATTACAACAATTACGGCGGGTTCCGAAAAGGCTCGCAGTCCTCGCTGGAATTGGAAACGATCAACGCGGGCGCCCGCAAGAGCTTCGCCACGGGCGCGGACGCGGTCGTTCAGTTAGCCAACTCGATGGTCTGGTCGTTCAATCCGGACGGTCAAAGCGTTCATACGTCGATGGGGTACCAGCTCACGCAGCCGTTCCTTCGCGGAGCGGGCCGCGCGATCGTTCTGGAAAACCTCACGCGCAGCGAGCGTCGCCTGCTCGCGAACGTTCGCCAACTCGCGTTCTATCAGCAGGGGTTCTACGTCGGCGTGTTGACCGGCTCCTCGCCGGTGCGCGCTCCGTCGAGCGGCGGCTATCCCGGCTCCGGCGTTTCCAACGCGCAAGTCGGAGGATTCTACGGACTCCTCGCGAACCAGGTCCGCATTCGAAACCAGGAATCGAACGTCGCGTCTCTGGCGGACAACTATCAGCGTTATGAAGAATATTTCGCGACCAGCCGCGTGACGAACCGCACCGAAGTCGACCGCGTTCGTCAAAACTGGCTCTCGTCGCAAAAATCGTATATCGAACTTAAAGACAACTATCGCGACTCGATCGAATCGTACCTGATGAGCCTCGGCTTGCCGCCCGATATCGAAAACGTCGTCGTCCAGGACCCGTTGGTCGATCAGTTCAACCTGATGCCCGCGACGCTCGAACGCTTCCAGGCGGACATTTCCACGCTCCTCGCATGGCTGCGCAATAAGGACCACGAGGTCGTCGGAGACGACGTTTCGCGATACGTCGACTCTATCGACGAGCTCGAAGACGACTCGGTCGACAAACTGTCGATCGCCGACCTGCGCGCGATCTTTGACGATTTCGACGGCCAGTTCGCCGACGGATTGGACGAGACGAACGAAGATCTCGAACGTCTTGAGACGGTCGTTAAGCCGCGTCGCGTCAGCGCGCTCGAAGTATTGAAGAAACGGTTCGAACGAGAAAACGCCGAACTCGACAGCTCGTTCTTCGACTATCGTCTGGTCGACCAGCGCATCGACGAAATTCGTCAGGACCTCGATCGTCCCAAAGAGACGGTCAACGATTACGGCGTCATTCTGAAATCGCGCGGAATCAAGTACAACATCGCCAAGACGTTTGAACTCATTCGTCAGACGATGCTCACGTACTCGCCCGACGATTTGGCCACGATGATCGCGTACCAACGCAATAATCCGGACGATTCGCCCTTCTCGCCCGAGGTCTTGCGTCTTGTCGACGACTTGCACATGAACTCGCAACTCAACGACCGAATCCAGTTCAACTCGGACGACGTCGAGCGCGAAATCGCCGAACTCGATCAGATGGCCGCCGACTTGACCGACGAAGATCGCGCCCAATATCTGGCGCGTCGCGAGAAACTCAATCGGTCCCTCGCGAACCTTCGCGCGGGGATTCTCGAACGCAACGACGTCTATCGGTTCTGGTTCACGTCCTGCCTGACGAAACTCTCCGAAGACGTGATGACGCTCCGTCTGATTCAGGCGCGCGCTCGTCTGGAAGCGATCGAGCTTTCGGTCGTGGACGTGGAGTCGGACACGGCGTTTGAAGTCGCTCGCGAACGACGCCTCGACTGGATGAACATGCGATCGAGTCTCGTCGACGAATGGCGCAATATCGAGATCGTCGCCGACAGACTTCGCGGCGACTTGAGCGTGAGCGTCTCCGGAAGCATCGCCAACGAGGGCATGAATCCGATCAATTTCAGCGCTAAACGCGCGAACTTCGGCGCCAGCGTGCAGTTCGACGCCCCGTTGGATCGATTCCTCGAACGCAACTCCTATCGTCAGGTGTTGATCAGCTACGACCAGGCGCGGCGAAGCTATTATCAGTACGTCGACGGCGTCAATCAACAAATTCGCAGTTCGGTTCGCGCGATCCAGCTCGCGCAGGTGAGTTTCGAACTTCAACGCGACAGCGTCCTGACGGCGATCAAGCGCGTTCACTCGGCTCAGCTCGACTTGACGAAACCGCCCAGCGGATCGTCGCGCGTCGGCTCGGTCAACACGAGCGCGGAAGCGTTGACCAACGCGTTGGAGAATCTGCTTTCTTCGCAAAACGACTTCATGCAGTCGTGGCTGCAATACCAATCCCGTCGTATGAGCCTGATGCTCATGCTCGGAGTCTTCGAACTCGACGACTCGGGCCGTTGGATCGACCCCGGCGTGATCGACAACAACATGTTGCTCCGCTACCTGTCCAATCAGCCGAACATGACGCAAGATCGTCTTTCCGGCGTCGATCGTCTCCCGACGTTCGAACAGCTCTCGGGCGGTCGTTCCGTTCAGACGGTTCGGCAGATGGGCGAAACGGACGTCTCGTCGGAAGCGGTTCCCGCCGCGGAACGAAGCGCGTCTCCGACCTACACGTTTAGAGTTCCGAGCGAACGAAACGTCCGAAACGCCAGAGAACCCGAAGAAGCCGAAGAGAACGAAGAAGCGGAACGAGACCTTAACGAGCCGCTCTTCTACGACTCGACCATCGGTTACGACGACGACGATTATCGCGAAGCTCCTGTTCACGGCGCGTACGCCGATTCAAGCGACCTTCCCGCGTCGCCGCTCGCCCTGGATTCGGCCAGAATTCGTCGTTAGTCGCCGACCAACGTAAACAACAATCTTTCGCCTGACGCGTCCCGACGCGGCCTTCGCTCGCCGGGACGCGTTTTTCATTTTTCACGGTTTTTGGAGACGTTTCATGTTCGATCGAACTCAAATCAAACACGCCGTTCGGCTCGACGATCCTTCGTTGAGTTTTAACGCGTCGCACGCGATTTTCTACAAAGGCGCCAACGGGCAATTAACGCGCGAATCGGAACACCGACACGATTTTCGCGCGAGTCTTCGCGTCGAAGGACCGCTTGACGAGACGTGTTGCGTGATCGATTTTCTGGTCGTTCACAAGACGTTGCGCGACGTCCTCGACGGCTGGAACGACGCGAGAATCGTAGCTCGCTCCGACAAATCGGCGGACGACGCGGCCTCTAAAGGCGCGAAGATCCGTCGCGTCGACGCGTCGAACGCGACGACCGAGGCGATCGCCGACGCGATTCTCCTCGAGTTTGTTCAACGTCTCGCGAAAACGAAAACCGTCCCGGAGCGGCGCGTCAAACAATACGCCTTTACGCTCATTCTGGAAGAAGCGCCCGGCTGTTACGCCGAAGCGTCGATTGGAAAATAGTTCAAACGCTTTGAATTTACGAGCGACCGCCGGGATTTCGTCGAGAGATTCCGGCGTTTTTTTATTGGAAAAAAGTTGCGAACGATTTCGTTTGCAATTGAACGCCGTCTGATTTATAATGGGGCCGTGCGGGGCGTCAGGCCCCGGCAAACGCATACGAGCAGGGACGCTCTTTTTATTCCCAAAGATTGTTCCGGAGGCTTGTTATGTTTGCTCTGTCTCACCCCGTTTATTACTCTGTTTGTCTTAAGGGCCCTCAGTTCCGGTTTCGCACGGAACACGCGACTTTTTTTGAGGCGTCGGATCGTTATTTAGCCCCGGAGAATCTTCATCCTCACGAATATCGCGCAAGAATTACGATCGAAGGACCGCCCGACATGACGGGGCGAGTGATTGATTTCACGGCTCTGGAAAAAGCTTTTCAGGACGTTCTCAACGCTTGGGACGGCAGAGTTATTTTGCATAAGAAATACGAACTTGACCCCGCGTTGCGTCGTCAGTACAAGAAGCAGAAGAGGCTTTACCTTGAAAAGAACAATCCCACGTCCGAGTTGATTGCCGGCATGATTCTTGACGATCTCATTGATCTTTTGGAAAAGAGAAAGGCCGTTCCCAGGTCCTCGCTTGACGATTACTCCTATACGCTTCGTCTGATTGAAAAACCGGGCCATTTTGCCGTCGAAGCGTCGACGGGGGGACGTTTCGACTCTTGATCGCGCCGATTGTTTAAAACGCGTAAAGCGCTTCGACTCCAAGACAAAGCTGAGCTTTTTTGTCGCGAGCCGTTCCAAATTTATCGACGTTGCACGTGTCGAATCGGAGTTCCGGACGAATCGAGAGTCGTTCGATTTCCATGGGCGTGTAGCCGACGCCGACGGCGAAGCCGAAATCGTCGACGTGATATAGGCCGCCTTCCATGAGTCGGCGCCATTCGACGCGCGCGCCGAATTTCCAGGAATCGTCGACCGCGTAATAAACGTGTTGTCCTACTACAAAAGAATTGACGTCGCGCGGGCCGACGTCTTCGTTGACGTAGTCGACCGTCGTGACGAACGTCCATTGGTCGTCGGGCGCGTATTCGAAAATCAGCGAGTGAAAACTGCCGCAATTCTTAAAACGCGCGCCGTTTCTCAAGCGCCGATCGACGTAGTCTCCGGCGGCGACCGAATAGGTTAGCGACGTCGTTTCCGTCGCCGTCCACTTAAAACTTCCGATTACGAGACTTCCGCCTGAACGAAAGTCGAACCCCTGGTCCATGCCGTCGACAAGCCCTACCGTCGCCGAAAGATTCTCAATTCCCGAATATGTCAGAAAGCCGCCGGTTACGGTCGCGGGCTGAACGTCGCTCGACAGACCGAGCGAATAGAAGAAACGTTTGTCAGCGCGACGGTTCTCGTATCCGAACGGCGCTAAAAAATGCCCCGCCGCAAACGTCCAGTCGTTGTACGCAACCGATCCGTACAACTGCGGCATGGCGAATCCGTAAGTCGGCTCGCCCGAGCTGTTATGCCCGGTATGCCATCGTTCGTCGAGGCCGCGTTCGACGCGAAACAGCCTCGAATCTTCGCCGAACATAAAATCGAACCCATAGCCCCAATCGAAAGGTTTTCCTTCCGTTTCCGGTTCTTTTAAAGCCGCTATGTACGCGCCGTTAAGCGCGAATCCGCTTTCGGAGCCCGCGCTGATTCCGCCGTTGTAGCAGGCGCCGTATGTGTTGGCAAAACAGCCGCCGTTGACGTACCCGCTGACTTGCGTTTTTCTCCCCGCCCTCGTCTGATCTAACGACGTAACGTCGATGAAGCCGTCCCCTGTCTTTAAGGCGCAATCGACGAAAACGGCGACGGCGCCTAACGCGCATAGTAAGACCGCCAAATCGTCGTCATCGTCTTTGTACAGACTTCTCTCGGCGCTATTGGGATCGCTGTCGGCGTGAGTCCAGTCGTGTCCGAGAGTCGGCGACGCGTGATTCCAACAGGCGGCGGTCAATAGAACGACGACAACTGCAAGGAGTCGACTTCTGAGAAAGAGATCCTTTTTCCGAGGCATTGTCGTCTACCATGTCGGGAACGGTCGGCGCCGGAACGTCGACCGCGAGGCGTCGACGTCGATAAAAACCGAATTTACAAAAAATCCCCGACGGAGACAAAGGAGAGGAGCCGCCAGGGCGAGACTCCGTCGGGGACGCCTTCCAAGGAGAAAGACCCCGTCATTCTAGGAAATACGGTCGCCGAAGTCAAGAGCGGTTTTGCAAAGCGTCGTCGCAGGCGTCGACGAAACAAAAACAGCCGGAATTAACGCGAAATTCCGGCGTTTTCTTTTACGGCTTCTGGAAGAAACAGAACCTGGTCCAACCGAACAAATCCCGGAGTCAGAAGGAGTAAAGCGCTTCGACGCCAAGACAAAGCTGGGCTTTTTTGTCGCAATTACCCCCGTACTTGCCGACGTTGCACGTGTCGAATCGGAGTTCCGGACGAATTGAGAGTCGTTCGATTTCCATGGGCGTGTAGCTGACGCCGACGGCGAAGCCAAAATCGTCGACGTGAATTGAACCGCCCTCCATGAGTCGGCGCCATTCGACGCGCGCGCCGAATTTCCAGGAGTCGTCAACCGCGTAATAGACGTGCTGGCCGAGGCCCGCTATGTTGACGTCGCGCGGACCGACGTCTTCGTTGACGTAGTCGGCCGTCGTGGCGAACGTCCATTGGTCGTCGGGCGCGTATTCGAAAAACAGGGTGTGAAAACTGCCGTGGCCCTTGTGACGTTGACCGTTTTCCAAACGTCGGTCGCAATAATCTCCGGCGGCAAACGAATAGGACAGAGTCGTCGTTTCCGTCGGCCTCCACTCAAAATTGCCGATAAGGAGACTCCCCCCCGCCCGGTCGCTGAACCCCTGATCCATGCCGTTGACGAACCCGACGGTCGTTGTAAAACTCTCGATTCCCGAATAAGTCAGGAGTCCGCCCGTCATCGTCGCGGGCTGAATATCGGTCGACAGACTGTTCGTGAAGAAGAACCGCTCGTCCGCGCGGGCGCTCTCGTATCCAAACGGCGCGTTAAAATGGCCCGCGGTAAACGTCCATTTGTTGTACGCCACCGATCCGTATAACTGCGGCATGGCGAATCCGTACGTCGGATCGCCCGCGCGGTTATGCCCGGTGTACCAGCGTTCGTCGAGTCCGTGTTCGACGCGCAATTGTCTGGAATCTTCGCCGAACATAAAGTCGACGCCGAATCCCCAGTCGAAAGGTTTTCCGTCCGTTTCCGGCTCTTTCAACGCCGCTATATACGCGCCGTTAAGGGAGAATCCGCTTTCGGAGTCCGCGTTGATTCCGCCGTTGTAGTCCGCCCCGAACGTGTTGGCGTAGAAGGCGCCGTTGACGTACCCGCTGATCTGAGTTTTTCTTCCCGCCTTCGTCTGATCTAACGCCGTAACGTCGACAAAGCCGCCCCCAACTTTTTCGGCGGAAACTTTGGCGAAGGCGCCGACGAAGCATATCGCGTACAAAATAGAATCCAAAGACAGATCGTCGTCGTTGTCCAGACCTCCCCCGGCGCTATTGGGATCGCTGTCGGCGTGAGTCCAGTCGTGCGCGAGAGTCGGCGAGGCGTGATTCCAACAGGCGGTTAATAGAACGGCGACAAACGCAAGGAGTCGGCTGAGAAAGAGATCCTTTTTCCGGGGCATTGTCGTCTGCTGTGTCGTGAATGATCGGCGCTGAAACGTCGACCGCGAGGCGTCGCGGTCGACAAAAACTCCTTTTACAAACAAAAATCCCCGACGGAGACGAAAGGAGAGGAGCCACCGCGGCAAGACTCCGTCGGGGACGTCTTCCAGGGAGAAAGACGCCGTCATCTTAGGAAATACGATCGCCGACGTCAAGACCGATTGCCAACGCGTTGTCGCGGACGTCGGCGAAACAAAAACCGCCGGAACTTCAGCGAAATTCCGGCGGTTTCTTTTACGATTTCTGGGGAAAACGGAGGCTGATTCGGTCGAACAAACCCAAACGTCAGAAGGAGTAAAGCGCGTCGACGCCCAGGCAAAGCTGGAATTTCTTATTGCCGCCGCAGCCGTAAGTACGGGCGTCGCTCGCGTCGAATCGGACTTCCGGTCGAACCGACAAGCGTTCGAAATTGTCCGGGGTCCAGTTGGCGCCGACGGTCAGGTCGAAATAATTGACGGCGCGCGATCCGGCCGTCTTATTGCGCAACCATTCGGCGCGCGTTCCGACTTTCCAGTCGGAATTAACGTCGTAGTAGACGTGATACCCCGCGATGATCATATCGACGTCGATTCCTCCTTCGTCGTCGACGTTTTCATAATCGAGAGTCGTTACGAACGTCCACGGATCGTCCGGTTTAAGCTCGACGACAAACGAATGCAAATTCCCGGACGTATGTCTCCAGCGACGGTCGACAAAATCCCCGACGCCAAGCGAATAGGTAATGGACGCTTCTTCTCTCGGCGACCAAACGACGTTGCCGACAAGAACGCTGCCCCCCGCGTCGCCGCTAAACCCCTGGTCGACGCCGTTGACAAGCCCGACCGACGTCGTGAAATTCTCGAATCCGGAGTACGTCAACAAACCGCCCGTCGCCGTTCCGGGAAGCGCGTCGAACTCCAGACCGGTCGAGTAGAAGAACCGCTCGTCGGCGCGACAGCTTTCGTATCCGAAGGGCGCGTAGAAATGCCCGCCGGTAAAGGACCAGTTGTTGTACGCGACGGTCGCGTTGACTTGCGGCATGGCGAAACCGTAGTTATGACCTGTGTCCCATTTCTCGTCGAGGCCGTGCTCGACGCGGAGGAAACGCGAATCTTCGCCGAACATGAAGTCGACGCCCATGCCCCAGTCGAATCCGTTTCCGTTCGTCTGCGCTTCTTTGGCGACGGCTATATACGCGCCGTTAAGCGACAGGCCGCTTTCAGAGCCCGCGAAGACTCTGTTTTGATCCGCGCCGTACGTGTTGGAGTAAAAACCGCCGTTCACGTACCCGTCGTATTGTATCTTTCTAAAAAAGCCCGGCGACTCCCACGAGGTAAAGTTCAACGAGTCGAAATTATTCGTCGCCGCGCTTTCGGCGCGTTCCTTTTCGAGTTCCTGCTCCTCTCCGAACGTGAGGATGACTTCTTCGTCCTGATCGTCCGAGGAGTATACGACCGGACTGTCGGCGGCATGAGACGCGCCGGAGACGACTCCCATGAAAAAGATTGCGAACGCCAGACGTCGCTTCTTAGAAAAGAGGCTTATTTCTTTGCGCATTGCCGCTTTACTCCATTCCGTTGGTCTCTTGAAATGCGTTGACATTAACGGCGCGACTCCGTCTTCCCGTGACAGACTGCCGTCTCTCGTCACTATCGGCTGTTGCGGGCGTTTTCATGAGGAAATTTGGTTCGAAGGAAAATATTGGGACAATTTGCGCCGAGCAATTTCTTCGAAGCGTTATTTGGCGTTTAAGGGGGTAAATTTTGCAATTTTGTAAAAAAACACCCCCTTAACTTGCAAATAACGATCGCTTCTTCACCCGCGATTGTCGTAAAACCACAAGAGTCTGACCTTCGTCGGTTGGAGTACTTTTTATCGCGCAGGACTTGACGCCAATTCTTTTCTCATACTATAATTGTAGTAGCAATGATGGAGGAAAGGCTATGTCTTCCGAAGAAACAACCAAACGCGGTTCCAAAGACAGCGTTTTTTGCGATTTGTTCAGCGACGAGTCGTACGTTTTTCAGTTATACAAGGATCTTCATCCGGAAGATCAAGACGCGGACGCGCGGGACGTATGCGTAAGAACGATTAAATCGACGTTTATCAATACGCTTTACAACGATCTTGGCTTTACGGTTGGAGACAAATACGTTCTGCTTGTCGAAGCGCAAAGCGTCTGGGATCGCAACATTCCAATGCGTATGCTGTTCTATCTTTCGGAGACGTACAAACGGTATCTCGCCGATACGAATCAGCCCATTCATTCCAAAAAACTTCTCAATGTGCCAAAGCCGGATCTTTACGTCGTATACAGCGGCGACGAAGACGTTCCGGACGTCGTTTCCTTCAAGGAGACCTACTTTAGCGGCGTGTGTTCGTTCGAACTTGAAGTTAACGTCCTTAAAACGGCTGACGTCGGAACTATTTACGGACAATACGTCGGTTTTTGCAAGGTATACGACGAACAACGGAAACATCATGGAAACGGCGTTGAATGCGCGAAGGAAACGATACGTATTTGCATCGAAAAAGGCTACCTTGTCAGGTATCTCAACGAGCATAAAAAGGAGGT
>JAEEGL011986395.1_pt1 | contig 18560 bp, 15 predicted proteins | sample 9134231 | NCBI WGS metagenome assembly JAEEGL01 (sample SAMN16246548, study PRJNA631951) | gut metagenome | biome: gut microbiome; feature: rumen; material: fiber-attached | host: Bos | place: Iran: Karaj | collected 2018-10 | reverse complement strand
TGCAAACGATTCCGGATCGACGTCAAAATATGTCGCGCCGTCCTTTTGCTTAGGAAGTCCCGCATTGGGATTGAATATCAGCGGCAGTGAGGATATTTCGGAAAATCTGGTGATAACAGGATAAAGCTCGTCTGGTCCCAGACCGCAGTTCAGCCCATACGCGTCAACGCGCAGTCCCTCAAGCAGCGCCGCAACAGCTTCGCAGTCGGCTCCGGTGAATGTCTTGCCGGAAGCGTCAAATGCACAGGTGACAAATACCGGAAGCGATGTGTTTTCCTTAGCGGCAAGCACGGCTGCCTTGACTTCGTATGTCGCTCCCATCGTTTCAATCAGGATAAGGTCGGCTCCGGCTTTTTCGCCGCATGAAGCCATTTCAGCAAAAAGTCCGTATGCCTCGTCAAAGCTGAGATCGCCCATTGGCTCTATAAGTCTGCCTATAGGACCCATGTCCATTGCGATGAACTTGTCATTATTGCATGCTGACTGCGTTCTTGCCTCTTTCGCACAGTTGATTGCCGCTGTGATGATTTGTTCGGGAGAGTATCCGCTGTCTTTGAGCTTGCAGGCATTTGCGCCGAATGTATTCACGGTGGCTATATTACACCCGCAGTCGTAGTATTTTTTGTGTACTGATGTTATTAATCCGGGATCAGTGATATTGAGCAGTTCTGGCAACTCGCCGGCTTTCAGGCCGCTTTCCTGAAGCATGGTTCCCATGGCTCCGTCAAAAAACAGTAATTTTTTTCCGAGCAGATCGGTTATTTTTTTCATATTAGACTTCACCTGTCAGTTATAATTATTTACGCTCGTCTGAAAAGACAGCCGGAATTCGGACATTTTGAACATTTGCCGCTTGCACAGTTCCCGCTCGCGCTGCTTCGCGTGAGCGATATTCCGATTACAGCCGATACGGATTTCATCGGCGTCATCTGTCCCCCATTGCTTACTGCAATGCCTGTGTATTTATAAGCGTTAAGGAGATTTGTAAGAGTATGCTGATATTCAAGCGGAAAGTCTCCGTATCCCGGACTGAATCTTGGCCGCAGATAGCGGCGCTCATTTTCGTACCGGCGTTCAAGCTCCGCGCATTCATTGTCACAGTAAAGCTCAGTCAGCGCTGCGGCGGCGCCCTGAAGCATTACGGCGTAGCTCATTTTAAACGCTGAATATCTGTTTATAAGCATATCCACTCCGCTGCCGAGCGTCGCGGCAAAGAGCAGCACAGAGTCGCAGCCGTCAAGATGTCCGGCAAGCGATTGACTTTTGAATTCAACACCGTCAATGATGCAAATATTTCCCGCAATATTCAGATTACATTCACGGTATATGGATTTGGGCAAGGCGGTCTCCCCTACCTGTTCTACCGCGTGTGCCGCGTCTGAAATAATGCTTTCCTGACACTTGTCGGCGCCTAAAATTCCGGAATATCTTAGTACCTCCGTGACGTCTGCGTTGGAGTACCATTTTCCCCCTGTTATTTCATGCATATTCTGTCGGCTCCAACGATGCATGAAAGGTTCGACATGATGTTTTCAGCCACATCAGGCTTATTCATTGTGTAAAGATGAATTCCTTTAACTCCGTTTGCGATAAGGTCTATTATCTGTTCGGTCGCATAGGCTATTCCGGCTTGCTTCATAGCCTCGGGATTGTCTCCGAACTTGTCCGCTATCCTGCGGAAACGCGTGGGAAGCGTCGCGCCCGACAGCTTACAGCTTCGCACGATCTGCGCTGAATTTGTCATTGGCATGATTCCTGCCAATATCGGAACGTCAATGCCCTTTTTAAGCGCACGGAACATGAAGCTGTAAAACGCTGTGTTGTCAAAGAACATCTGTGTGGTAAGAAAATCAACGCCGCATTCGACTTTTGCTTTGAGGTTATCAAGATCGCGCTCCATGCTTTCGCACTCTACATGTCCCTCAGGATAGCACGCCGCGCCTATGCAGAAATCCCCATGTTTTTTTATTTCGGTGACAAGCTCGCTTGCAAAGGTGAAATCACGAGGCTTTTCCCTGTTCTCTTCTAAAATATCGCCGCGAAGAGCAAGAATATTCTCTATACCGTATGCTTTTAGCTTTTCTATCGCTTCCGCAACCTCCTGACGGTTTGACGAAGCGCAGGTAAGATGTGCAAGGGCAGTGTTTCCGGTTTCATTTATGTATCTTGCTATCTCAACGGTTTGTTGTGATGTGCCGCCTCCCGCGCCGTATGTAACACTCACAAAGTCGGGATTAAGGTCGCATATTGCTTTTGCTACAGCCTTGGTTTTGTCGATATTCATATAGCTTTTTGGCGGGAATATTTCGCATGAAAAAATAGCCTGATTTTCTTTTATAATATCCTTGATTTTCAAATCAAACACAATCCTTTGTCAATGTATTCTGCGTATTTCCTGCATGAGTCTGCTAATAGGAAGCCCCATGACGTTATAATAATCGCCGATAATGCCGCTGACAAACACAGCGCCGCCGCCCTGAATGGCGTAACCGCCGGCTTTGTCGATATATTCTCCTGTAGATATATAATCTTTTATCTGACGGTCGCTAAGAGGATAAAAATGAACCTCAGTGGCTTCGACAAATTTATTTACCGTTAGATCGCTGTTTACGATTGCCACCCCTGTGTACACGGTGTGAGTCCTGTCCGACAGCGCAGACAGCATTTTGTAGGCGTCGTCCGCATCTTTTGGTTTGCCGAATTTATGACCGTTAAGACTTACAATTGTGTCGGCTCCTATGACAATACTGCCTTTGCACTGTTCAAGATTGGCGACGGCAAGAGCCTTTCTTTCACTGAGTATAAGAGCTGCGATTCCAGGATCCGTATCTTCCGGAACGGTTTCATCCGCCGCACTGGTTACCACCTCAAATTTGAGTCCGGTCATTTCTAAAAGCTGCTTTCTTCTCGGAGATCCTGATGCAAGTATAAGTTTCATATTTTTATTAAATCATCCTTATTGCTGAATATTATATCTTAAAGTCATTAGGGCTGAATTCTTTCAGAAGCGGCTGTACAACAGGTTCTCTGAGAGTAGGTTCATAGCGGAATGCCGAGCATGAATTGCAGTCATTGTTTTTCCTGCCCTTTTCACATATCATTGTACCCGATTCAGAAGGGTTGTCAATATAATAAAGGCAATATTTGCATGATGGAATTATGTTTTTTCCGTAGTATTTTGATAAATTCATGATGTGGTCAACTCCTTTTTCGTCGGAAGACAAATTACGCTCATAAGGCACATTACAAGCATCGCGCAACCGAATCCCGTGGATATTCTGGAAAATCCAACCTGTGCCGTTCCAGAAGCATTTACGGAGGCAGGTAAAGCGAGCGATGAAAAATACGGCAGTTTCAGCGCAAGCGTAACAATAACGCTGCATAGTCCGCCCTGAAGTATTCGGGTTATAAAGTAGATTGATTTCTTCAGCCGTATTATCCTGCATATAGCGAAATTCTGAAAGTGTACGGAAAGACCTCCAAATCCTGCGACAAACGCCGTAAACGGAAGTCCCGCGCCGACTGAAATCAGGCTTCCGGCTGTAACCTCGACTGTGCATGGGAGAAAAATATTCCCTACTTCGCCAAGACCCACATATCCTGTTATCTTTCCGAGCAAAGCATTGATTCCGGTTGAATCAAGCAGTGCTATTATCACCTGAAACAAAATAATAAAGCTGCACATATTAATTAATGTTGAGGCAGTGTCCGAAGCCGACTGAACGAACGCGTCAGCTTTATGTGAAATTGCCTGATTTAAATATTTTTTATTTTTTTGAAATTTATAATCTCCGCTAAAAAAAACGCGCTGTATTATCCCTATGATTATACATGAAAAAGCCTGTGCTGTCAATATCAGCAGTCCTATAGATTTATTATTATAAATTTCACCGCCGATCATACCTATTGCAAAGCCCGGACCCGCGCAGAATGCCATATCAGCAAGCCTTTCACCATCCTTTTTGGAGATTATCCCGTCTTCCACAAGCGTTTCGGCGGCTCTGGCGCCTGCCGGATATCCTCCTATGAAAGCAGTGAGGAGCGCGGCGCCGCATACGCCTGGAAGTCCGAAGAGAAAACCCACTGGTCTGTCCAAAAGTCCGCCGGCAAGCTCCGCTGCGCCGCTTTTTACGAAGTACTGTGAAATAAACATCATTGGAAAAAGCGACGGGATAACGCTGAGTCCGCATAAATAAATGCCTTTACGCACCGCACCGGCAGCGGCAGCCGAATGAATCAGAAATACACCGCATGTAACTAAAGAAGCACATAAGGCAATAACAACCAATATCCTGTCCGTCGAATATTTCTTTTTTAATTCCACAAATCTCATCCTTTCAAAAAATGAATATGAGATCGAGGGAAAAAAAATAACGTGATATTTTTACTGACAAACGCATATTATGAAATACAGGAGTGAATTAAGATGAAAAATATCGACAGTTCGATTTCGGACAAATTTCTGAGAAAGCTTATGAATTCTTCCCCCGATATGAGTCATGGAGATTGCCGTGTGACAATTGAAGCCGGAAAGGGACTGCTTATTGAGGGCTGCAAGGGAATCTGTGAATACAATGATGACAGAATAGCCGTTTCAACATGTAATAAAATAGTTGTTATAGAAGGATGCTGTATGTGCATATACCGTATGATAGAAAATACAATCGTTATATGCGGCTGTGTGAAAAGCGTATCCTTCACATAATTGGAGGTCTTGTAATGCATGGATTTTTCAATGAAACAATATGCTTTGAGATTGTAGGCGGTTCAGTAGAGCGTTTCCTGAATATTGCAAACCGTCGCTGGCTGAATGTCTTCAATGTCAATCACACAGACGGAAGAGCGTTTGCGTTTACGCCTGCAAAGGATTTTCCGGCGCTTTATGACGTCGCCGCAAAAGCCGACGCAAAGCTTGTTATTATTTCACATTACGGACTCCCTTATTATTTGAGAAATTACAGGAACCGTTGGGGATTTGCGGCGGGATTTGTTATATTCTGCGCGGCATTGTGGGTGATGTCGTTATTTGTGTGGTCGGTGGATATTGAAAATTTACCTGAGCAATACGAAGTGAGCGTCACTGATCTGCTGTATGACGAGGGAATAAGAACGGGAGTGCTTTGCTCGTCTATAAACGGAGACATGGTGCAGATGGTGCTTGAGGATAAATTGCCGCAGTTCGATATGGTAAAGGTTTCCCGCATGGGCTGCAAGGCAAGGGTACAGTTCAGCGTATCAGTTCCGCTGCGTAAGCATTCGGATAATCACGAGCCTTGCGATCTTATTGCCAAGGAAAGCGGTCAGATAGTCTCCGCCATCGCTTCGCAGGGAACAATATTTGTCAAGGAGGGTGATATTGTCGTTCCGGGAGATGTGCTTGTCAGCGGTGTTTTTGATTCACTCGGAGAAAGCATTGTTATGGTTCATGCAAGCGGAAAAATTATGGCGCTCGTTGATTATAAATTCTCCGAGACAGTGAATTCCGAGCAGATAGTATCAGAGCCTACAGGACACATTGTAAATATAAACAGGCTTATGGCGTTCGGCGTGGAAATACCTCTATTCAGCAGCTATCCGAAAGGAAACTACAAAAGAACATATGAGGAATATCCGCTGAATCTTTTTGGCTTTGATTTTCCGATAGTGCTTCGCAGGGAGCAGTGGCACGAGCTTTGCTATACAGAAAAGCAATTCACAAAAGATGAATGTGTCGGGCAGGCTGAAGCTATGATTGACAGAAAAATAAAAAATACGGAGCATGAAGACATTGTAAGCAGTGAACGCACGGTCAACGAGACAAATTCAGGAGTGAGAGTGACAAGATATGTCACATTTCTGAAGGAAATATCTGATGAAAAGCCTATTCTTATCGAACAGAATCAATAAGAATTTCCAGTTGTCAAAAACCTTCACCGCAGATGATACAAGCGTCTGCGGTGAATCTGATTTTACATATCGTACGTTTCAGGGCAAATCTCCATTATCTTATCACGGAGAAGAAGAAAGTCATTGAAAGCATCCGGCTTCTGATTCGGATTTCTCAGCAGAGCAGCGGGGTGAAGCGTAGCCATCATCAGGGTTCCCTTTTTGTCAATAAATTGACCGTGCTGACGTGTAATTTTCATATTCGGATCCATCAGCTTCATTCCGGCTATTCTGCCAAGGCATACTATTATCTTGGGGCGCATAATGGCAAACTGGTTGCGAAGCCAGCCTATGCATGCTTCCTGTTCCTCCGGAAGCGGGTCGCGGTTCTGAGGGGGACGGCATTTGACTATATTTGCAATATAAATATTCCGCTCGCGTGAAAGATCGACCGCGTCAAGCATTGTGTCCAGAAGCTTTCCGGCGCGTCCGACAAAAGGTTCGCCTTGCAGATCCTCGTTTTCGCCCGGACCCTCGCCGACAAAAAGCACCTTTGCGTGCGGATTTCCCACGCCGAACACCACATTGTGCCGTCCTTGGCAAAGTCCGCATCTTGTACATTGCAGACATTCTCTCTTTAATTCTTCAAAATCCTGAATCATTTTGATCACCTGTTATACCCTTAGATTATTTAACTTCAATGAGTCTGTCAAGGTAGAAGGAGTAAAGGTATATTCCCTTGACAGGCTTTTCAAGCTGCTGTTCCATAGCATACCGGTACAGTCTGAGCTGTGTAGCGTAATGTTCGACCAGCTTATCAGGATCGGCGATGCGGTCTGTCTTGTAGTCAAGTATTACCGCGCCGTCTGAATACACAAGAACGCAGTCACATTCTCCCTCAAGAACAATAGCTTCATCTCCTATGTCGGAATTCGTTACATATGCTGTATGCTCACGGTCTAAAATTACGGAGAATTCGCGTTCACGGAGTATTTCATCCACTCCATTAAGCATTGGTCCAAGCTGCTCGAAAAAAGCTGATATTTTAGCCGTATCGACTGCGGTTGCCTCTGTTTCTGTAAGGAATCCGTACTTTTGCAGACGTTTGAGTTCCTGTCCCGGTGATTCTGCCGCTGCGCGGAAGTTTGCAAATTCCATGTATTTGTGCAGCGCCTTTCCTCTTTCGGTTGGAGTAAGACCTCCGCTCATCATAAACGACGGACGAATGAGATTGATGGATTCCCCTGAATGCTCCTGTTTCGTAAGCTCCGAAGCGGTTACTTTAGTGGGTATTCCGGATAGGTTTTCATAAGGATATTTAAATTCAAGCCGTTGCTTTATAGCTTCTACCAAAGCCATATCCGGAACTGAATCGCAGATATCTACAGATTCGTTGTTATCATCATTCGGTGAGGCTTCTTCTCCGGAGATATCTTCCCCTTCATAAATGATTGCTTTCAGCTTGCAGCCATCGGAGGAAACGGGTTCTATGCAAATATCCGAAATTTCTCTCAGACAGCCGCAGTCAGGGTGCCGGATAGCAGCCATAGCGAGCCACGCCGCAAAGGAATTGGACTGGGAAATCGCAAAAGGCGGTATCTGTCCGTCCTTTGCCGAATTGTATACCGCAATTGCCGCGTCATTTACGCATGATTTGACGGAGCGCGGTGTGGCTACCATTATAAGCTTTTCCTTTGCACGGGTAAGAGCCACATAAAGTATTCGCATTTCCTCGCTCAGACTCTCGGCGTGAGAACGTTCGATTATGGCTCTGCGTATCTGTGTTTCGTACCATGCGCCATCTTCCTTGATTTTCATACCTATTCCGAGATCGTTGTGAGTAATTACGCCGCCAGCTTCGCCGTCCTTTTGAAATTGGGTGCCGAGACCGGATATTATGCAAACCGGAAATTCAAGACCCTTGGATTTGTGTATGGTCATTATTCTTACGACGTCTGAACTCTCTGTTACTGAAACTGCGCCTGGTAAATCTTCGCCCTGCTCGATCATTCTGTCAACAGTGGAAACAAAGGAGCCTATTCCAAAGGAGCCGGAACTCTCGCATTTTTCGGCAAATTCGCAAAGCAGTCTGATATTTGACTTTCGCAATTCGCCGTTTGTCATGGCTCCGACAGCAGCAAGATATCCTGTTGAATAGCATAATTCTTCAATGAGCCTGTCTGCGGACTGTGTTGCGGCAAGCAATCTGAATTTATCCATGCTGTCAAGGAATTGGGCGCATTTTGTATTTCCGTCCTTAGCCATTGACATAACAGCTCCGTAAAGGGGCGCGGAACGCTCTTTGAGCCGTATCTCAACCATTTCGTCAGGTGAAAAACCGTAAATTGGCGACATCATGACGCACATCAGCGGAATATCGAGCAGCGGATTGCTTATTACCCTGAGAAAAGACATAATCACATTGGATTCGTCAGTGTCGAGCAGTCCTCCCTCAGAGGAAATCCATGATGGAATGCCCTTTTTTTCGAGCGCGTCCGCGTAGCTGCGTCCGTTAGTGCTGATACCGCGCCTTAGTATGCAGAAATCGCCGTATCGTGCGGGACGAAGCTCTCCAGTTGCCTTGTCCGTTACCCTGAAACCGTCGGAAATCATTTTTGATATTAATGAAGCGATGTATTCTGCTTCAAAATCTGCTCCGCTTAATGAATATCCTCTCGGTCTTGAAAGAAAATGCAGCTCGGCTGTCATTTCGTCTGATTCGGGATAGGACGCAAAAGCGGCAAGCTCCTGAAATTCGTCATATTTCACGCCGCCAACCTCAGGCGACATTATCTGGCGGAAAATAAAGTTGATAACTCCCGTGACCTCGCTCCGGCTTCTGAAATTAGCCCCGAGTGTGATAAGCGAAGGATATTCTGTACCGTCGGCGTCATACGGGGTATATCTGCTGAATTTATCCATGAAAAGCTCAGGCACAGCCTTGCGGAAACGGTATATGCTTTGCTTCATGTCGCCAACCATGAACATATTCACGCCGTCAGTAAGCGATCTCTTATCCGTTGATTCGGGATTTTTTGCGACTGCTGAAAAAATCAGACTTTGGACGGCGTTTGTGTCCTGATACTCGTCAAGCATTATTTCATCATACTGTTCCGTCAGCGAAAGCGCTGTGTCGGTCTTGCAATACGACTCAAGAAAATCTGAGAAAGATGAGATTTCTACAGAGTTATCATGTAAATCTTTTTTCCTTTGCACAAGCAGCTTCACAGCTAAATGCTCAAGATCTGTAAAATCCAGAATTCGCCTTTTTGCCTTAGCTTCAGCCATCGCGGAGTAGTACTCACGTAGCAGACTCATCAGCTTTTTAACCATTCTACCTGTAAAGCTGATTTCCTTTGCAAATTCCGATAAGTCTGAAATCACGCAGGAACGTATCCCGCTCATAACCTGATCCACTACCGAGCGTGCCGCCTTTGCTATTTCCGCTTCATACGGAAGCTTTGTTGTTCTGCCAAGCGGAGTTATTACCGCGTCTGAGGATTTCTTAAACAAATCGTTCCAGTCTTTTTTTGCTGCCGCCTTCTTGATTCCTTCAAGTATTTCACAATCACGCTCGAATGACGGAAGATATTTTTCGGTCAGTTTTTCATCTGATGAGGCAATATCACAGGCAATTTCGTTGCATTGTATACCGTATTCCACAGCGTTGTCAACATATTCAAGTACCGCTTTACCCCATATCGTATCAGCAGGTTCATCTGAAGAATAAATGTTTTCAAGATCCCGCATCATTTCCTCCGGAAAAGGGAATGCACCTATGTAGAAATCGAGATTCTTTATAAGCTCAGGCAGTTCATTGTCATTTTTGTCTCCGATAAGCTGTTCGACCAGTTCAAAGAAATCATCGTCTCCCTCAGAATAATTCCTTTCAAGGACGTCGTTTATACATTCGTCACGCAGGATTTTAAGCTCAGATTCATCAGCTATACTGAAATCGGGCGCAATGTCCAGCTTAAAAAAATTATCCCTGACAAGTTTGCTGCAAAATGAATCTATAGTACAGATTTGCGCCTTCTTAATAAGTATCATTTGCCTGCGCATTCGCGTGTCCCATGGATCATCTTCCAGCTTTTTCTGAAGCTCCGTGATTATTCGCTCTTTCATTTCCGAAGCGGCAGCTCTTGTGAATGTCACTATCAGAAGGCGGTCTGCGTCACAGAATATTTTCGGGTCGTTTGAAGTCAGCCTTTCAATTACTCTTTGAACCAGAACAGCGGTTTTGCCTGAGCCAGCCGCGGCAGAGACAAGAACAGTTCCGCCGGAAGCGCCGATTGCGCTGCGCTGCTGAGGCGTCCATTTTTTTTCACCCATTATAATCCTCCTGCATCTGCCTTAATGTATCGGACATGCTTTTTTTGGTTATATTCCTTCCCGTACACTTTTGCTCCTGTGAACACATTATCCGGTACTCGCAGTATTCGCACGCGTCATATGTGCCCTTGACAGGATAAGTGCCAATCTCGCCGCGATGAAGAGCCTCTCCCATTTCACGCAGAAGCGAGCGGATATATTCGCGGATAATGCCAATTTGTTCCGCGTTTGCAAGGTACGTTGCGCTTGACCGGAAGGTTTCACCGCCCTTGACGCTTGCGTTTGAATTCTTGTCCACTTTTTTCTGCATTCCGATCTCCATTGCGTTAATCACGTCAGAATCATCAACAATCAGACCGTTGTTTTTCAGCATATCCATGTGTTCGTCCTCAACAGAGGTTTTTCCTCTCTCGCCCGAAATCTTTTTAAGCGACGCGGGAGAATAAATCACGCCTGCCGGAGAATATTCATTGCCGCTGAGTTTGCTGTCGCAGATAATGTCAAGGTAAATGAGCATCTGCATATTCAGACCGGAAAGAACGTCGCTCAGTACAAATTCCTTGCTGCCGGTCTTGTAATCTACTACGCGTATATATTTAACTCCGTCCTTATTGTAAACATCAACCCTGTCGATTTTTCCGCCCACGCTGATATGCGTTCCGTCGGAAAGAGGAATACTCAGCGGCTTTATCTCTCCGCCGTCTATAGGAAGCTCAAATGATTCCGGAACAAAAAGACTTCTGGCAAATTCTTCACCGAGCTTTCTTATAAGAACGGATAGTGATTTCGTAAGTCGTTTAAATAAATAAATAAATCTTGCGGATTTCATATCTATTCCGCCCATTGCTTCATTGAGATAATCATTCAGATAGCAGCTTATGATGTCAGTCAAATCATTTCTTGCAGCCAATTGTCCGACGTCATGATCGCGCAGCATATTTTCAAGCACATAGTGAACGACGCTGCCGTATTCCATTGGATTCAATTCGGCTTTGCGTCTTGGCAAAGCCTTCATGCCATACTTGCAGAAATATTCGAATTTGCAATTGTAAAAGCAATCCGCTTTAGACGCAGATATTTTAATATTTTTTCCGAAAAGAGCACCTGCATTCGACTTGTTATGTAAAGTCATATTGCTTTGCAACTGTGCTGAATGAGAAATTGCCTGAGCCACAACGTTTAACTTATCGGAATATTTATCCATGTGGGCATAAGTATACGAAATTGCCTTTGATATATCCGAATCGTCATTTATTGAGGCAGCGGCAAGCAGAAATCCGGCGTCATCATTTTCTATCATTTCAAGGGAAAGAGTTTCTGATCGGGCGATTTTTTTGCATTCCGGCAGAATACGATTAAGCTCTGTTACAATTTCAGAGCTGTAAAGCTGTTCACCATTACAAGATTTGCTATAGGTTACATATAGCAGATCAGACGCGCAGGTCATTGATGAATACGCTATAAACTGTTCATCGAACGTCGCACTGTCAGAATCGCCTGCAAGGGGTAGCTTCATGCTAACAAGCAGCTTGCGTTCATTTTCTGTGAATATGCCTGATGATTCCGGCAGCTTTGGAAACACACTCTCGTTTGCACCCAAAATAAATACTGCCTTGACGTCCGAAGTTCTTATTCTGTTGGCGGAACCGAAAACAACCTCGTCCATGCCCTGCGGAATTTCGCCTACATCGCATAAGCCAAGCATAAGAGTAAGCAGATCAGAAAACTCTCTGAATGAAATCCTTGAATCACCAAGTATACTCGCAAGCTGATCGAGAACGTTCATGACAAGATTCCATACCTGTCCCTGTGCTTCCGCGGCCTGTGGCGACAGCTTTGGAAGCATATTCTCTATGCATTCCGCGCAGCCCGCTGATTCAATAAGATGATAAACTGCGGCAGTCATGTCCTTCCCGCTTGCATATTGCTTGTTGACGTCGCTCTCAAATCTGTCAAGCAAATTGACTATACAGCTTTTTGATGCGTTAATTTTATCCAGAATATCTTTGTCTTCTTCATTTTCGCGTTCTGAATAACCATAAGGCGAAAGATTAAACTCTTTTTTCCATTTTTTACCGCTTATACTCCATACAAAACAATAATTTTCCAGTCTCGCCGCATCTACCATGCTTATATCCCGAAGCAATCCCGTTTTCAACCAGCGCATTATGTCTTCGCTGCGCCAATGACCGTTTATAATGTCCAGCGCGGATAAAACAAATCTTACAAGAGGCATTTCGGTTACTGATGAACGTCTGTCACAAAAGCATGGGATTCCCTGAAGTTCAAGTGAGCGAAGCATCTGATTTTTGTAATCTGTATCTGAACGGCAGATGATTGCAAAATCTCTCCAACGCATTTTCATTTCACGAACAAGTCGTCTTATTTCCCTTGCAATAAATTCAGTTTCATCATATTTGTCCTCGGCGGAATAAATAACCACAGAATCACATTTTTTGCCATATGGCTCAGAGGATCTTACGCGAAATAAATCCTTCTCTAATTTTTTCAGCTCGTCATTATTGAACCGTTTATGTTTATCAAGAATTTCAAATTCAATTTTATCGTCAAATACACTCAGCGAATCTATTGTGTTATACACAGAACTGAAAAGAGTTTCATAAATTTTGTTTCCCGCTTTTTTTTCAGGTTCTTCACAGCAAAGCGTAATCTCAAATTTATCGCACTGTGAGATGATCTGCTTTAATACTGTCAATTCCTGTCCTGTAAATCCTGTAAAGCTATCTGCGATTACAGTAAATCCACTGAAGTAATCTGTTTTTTCAAGATTTTTTGCAAGTCTGGAAAGATCGTCAAGCGGATCTATTGAACCAATATTAGCAATCAAGGCGTTATATGCAGCGTAAATCAAGGAAATCTCCGTGAGCTTTTGTGACAGCACTTTGTCATCAGCTTTTTTTGCAGTTTCAAGCAAAAGCTCAGGGCTTATTGTACAGCTTTTGAATTCGCTCACAGCTGAAAGCATTTTTTTTATTAGATCCTGACGTTTTTTAGTTCCAGCGTAAAGCGAAAGATTGTCCTGCAACTGTGTCATTGCAACGTTCATTACGGCTGCGCGACCGGAATTGTCGAGTCTGGTTCCGGCAATTCCTCCCGTTTCACGTGAAACTGTTCTTGCAAGTCTCGTGAAGCTAAATATTTCTACATTATTGCATATCCTTGCAGGAAGCAGATGAAGCATTGCGCGTTCGGTTTCAAATGAAAATTGCTCAGGCACAATAAGCGCTGTACGTATGCCTCTTTCGGCAAGCTCTGCTGCGCGTTTTCTCGCATAATACGTCTTGCCACTGCCTGAGGTTCCAAGTACAAATTTTATTCCCATGTTTTAATCAACCACATTTCAATAAATGCTTTTTAATTTGCAAAATCCATTACTGATGATTTTCAGATAAATATTTCTTTAATTCCTCGTATATTTCAACGCATTTGAATTTTATTTCATAATCATTTCCTTCGACCAGTTCAAGCTGTTCCGAATTCAAAATATCACTCAGTTGCGCTTCGTTTTCCGAAGCGGCTGATATGCAAAGCGGTGGGAACATTACACACCACCAGTTATGACCTTTTCCCTCTCCAATGACAACTCGAAGCGCCTGATAATTGCCTGCCGGAAGTGTGAAGTCATCATAAGACCTTGTTGTAAAATAAGTTTCTTCCAGGGAAACGCTCACAGGATAAGTATAGCCGTTTGATTCTATAACAACTTTTGCCTCGTCACGAATCAAATCAAGATTTTTTTTCGTTTTCATGATGGCTTCCTCTTTTGAAGATGCATCAGAATAAATATCGCTGCTTATTTCAAGCAATCTGTCGCGCACCTTCATTTTAAGCTCCTGATCTGCGCTGCTGTCGGAATTTGCAAGAACATGCATACGAAGCACGCTATCGCGAATACCGTCGCATTGGGTATTCAAAGCAAACATACCTATAAACATATAAAAAACAACGGACAGAAAAACAGAAATTTCCAATCTTTTCATAAAATAATATCCCCCGATAATTAATTATCCGAACCGATTCGGAATAATTATTGACGGAAGATATTATTTTATTCATTTAATTTTATTTTTCAGAAACTATCTTGCATCCGCAGTCCGTCGCTTGAGTCAGAAATGTATTTTTATAAGCCTTTTTAAGTGTAAAGGCGCATTGCTTCGCACGCTCTTGGCTGTCAAAAATACCAAAAACGGTAGTGCCGCTTCCGGTCATACATGAACCGATAGCTCCGCCGTCAATCATAGCCTTTTTGATAGTTTCGCATTCTTCTATATTAAGAACCTGTTCAAATACATTTTCAAGATTATGCGCGACCCCGTTAATATTCTGCTCCGAAAGTGCCAATCGCATTACCTCCGCGTCAGGACGACGCAGCAAAGACTGATCGCAATTATCGACTGCGGAATAAGCCCTGCCGGTCGAAACACCAACATCAGGCTTACAAAGAAGAATAACAGGAGTTTTCTTAAAATCCGAAAGCTGTGGAAGCCTGCTGAGTATCTCACCCTTTCCTTCCGCTAACATAGTGCCGCCTGTAATGCAGAACGGTACATCAGCTCCGACTTTTACGCCGATTTCCCATAATTTTTCGTCGGGATAATCAGTACCGCAAAGCTTGTTGAGTGCAATTATGACCGCGGCAGCGTCAGCGCTGCCGCCAGCCATTCCTGCCTCCATCGGTATATTTTTTATTATTTCAATTTCAACGCCCTTATCTGTGATACCTGAATAATCAAAGAAGCATTTTGCAGCTTTAAAAGCCGTATTGCTCTCATTATCAGCGAGTAAAGCTGATGAGCTTTTCACATTGATTGATGTACAGTTGTTTAACTTTACATCAATTTCATCGTATAGTCCGACTGATTGCATAACCATAACGAGATTGTGATATCCGTCCGGTCTTTTGCCAAGTATATCGAGCGTTAGATTTATTTTTGCGTATGCATGAATTTTCACGGCAATCATTCCTCGTATTATTTTTTCTTTTGTTCCTTTAAAAACTGTCCTATTCTCCTTAACGCTTCGTTAATATGCGCTGTTGAATAGGCATATGAAACGCGTATGAAACCCTCTCCGCAATCTCCGAATGCATTGCCGGGGACAACGGCGACATGTTTTTCCTTTAGCAGCTTTTCACAGAACTCCTCTGAGGTCATTCCGGTTGAGATAATGCTTGGGAAAACGTAAAATGCTCCTTCGGGTTCAAAGCAATCAAGCCCTAATTCTCTGAATCCCCTTACTATGAGCCGTCTTCGCATGTCATATTCGCCGCGCATTTTGGCAATGTCATCGTCCCCGTTTTGAAGCGCTTCTATCGCGGCGTACTGAGATGTTGTCGGAGCGCACATTATAGCATACTGATGTACTTTGGTCATCACTGAGATGATAGATTCCGGACCGAGCGCGTAGCCAAGACGCCAGCCGGTCATTGCATATGATTTTGAAAAGCCGTTTACGATTACCGTCCGTTCTTTCATTCCTTCCACTGACGCTATTGAAACATGCGGCTGTCCGTTATAGGTAAGCTCGGAGTAAATCTCATCGGCAAGAACTAAAATATTGGTTCCGCGAAGCGCCTCTGCTATGCTTTCGAGATGCTCACGGCGCATAACTGCGCCTGTGGGATTATTCGGAAAAGGAAGAATCAGCAGTTTCGTACGGTCGGTAATGCATTCTCTGAGTGCGTCTGCTGTCAGTCGGAATTCGTCTTCTCTGCGTGTCACTATCCTGACAACCTTGGCTCCCGCAAGCCGCGCTATCGGTTCATAGCATACAAAGCTTGGCTGCGGGACAAGTACCTCATCTCCGGGATTTACAAGTGTACGGATAGCAAGATCTATAGCTTCTGAACCTCCGACAGTAACAACTACATTTTTTTTATAATCATATTGTAGACCGAACCTGCGGCTGTAATATCCGCAGATTTCCCTGCATAAGGCGGTGAATCCCTTGTTGGGCGAATAGCCTGTGCGTCCTTTTTGCAGGGATTCAACGGCGACGTCGCGCACATGCCATGGAGTCGGAAAATCAGGCTCGCCTACAGAAAGAGAAATAACGTCCTCCATCTCGGCGGCTATATCAAAGAACCGACGTATTCCCGATGGAGGAATATCAAGTGCCGTTTGATTAATCAATGAATTATAATTCATCACAGCACATCAGCTCCCCTTTCATCGTTCTGTGATGACAAAATAATTCCGTCTTCTTTGTATTTCTTTAAAATAAATGTGGTTGTCGTTGATGTGACCGAATCAAGCGGAGCAAGTCTTTTAGCTACAAAAAGGGCTATTTCCTGAAATGTACGTCCTGTTACACAAACAGAAAAATCATATCCCCCGCTCATCAGACTTACAGATTCCACCTCGTCGAAGCTCATTATTTCTTCTGCGATGGCTTCAAAGCCAGTGTCCCTGCGTGGAGTGACTTTAAGCTCTATTATTGCTGTCACCTTGTCGGTTTTCTCTATTTTTTCCCAATTGATAACGGTCTTGTATCCGCAAATTATGCCGTTTCTCTCATATGATGCTATTTTTTCACCGACTTCATCCTCTGTAATTCCAGTCATTGCTGCTATCTCGGCATTAGAAAGGCGTGGATTGTCGTTCAGAATTCTCAGAATATTATCCATTTTCAAATTCTCCTTAAATAATTATATTAAAGCATTCTTTTTTTCTTCATTACAACCATTGCCGCGACGCATATTACAAGCGTAATAAAGCATACAATCGCAAAGCCGAAGCGTGATTCTCCGAACGGCATACCGGCTGACGGCACATTCATTCCATATAATCCGGAAATAATTGTTGGAATAGCCATTACAAGTGTAATGGAGGTGAGATATTTCATCACATTGTTAAGCTTGCTGTCGATTATTGAGGATATTAATTCTCGCGTTCCGTTAAGAATATCTCTGTAAATAGCGGTCATTTCTATTGCCTGTCGGTTTTCAACGATAAGATCATCGAGAAGCTCCTGATCATCAGGGTACTGTTCAAGACGCGTATACCGTGTAAGTCGGTTAAGAACTCCGCTGTTCGCGTTAAGCGATGTGGCAAAATAAACCAGAGTAGATTCAAGCTCATGCAGGTCGATAAGATCCATATCAGTGGTATCGTCCCCTACACGTTCTTCAATTTCAGTACGCATTTTGTCTATTGTCCTAAGCGTTGATTGATAGAATGATATGGTGCGTGCGATTATCTGATAAATAAAGCGCATTTTTTTCTTTGTGCTGAAATCCTTTATTCGTTTATTTATAAAGTCATTCAGAATCGGTGTTTCAGCCGTGCAAACTGTGATGATTGCTGTCTGAGTTATCAGGATACCGAGAGGAATTGTAGTGTGACGGTTCTTATCGTGCCTTACCTCTATTGACGGAATGTCGATAAGGATGAGCGTATATCCGTCCTCAAGCTCAATACGGGAGCTTTCCTCATCATCGAGCGCAGCCATAATGTCCGCTTCGTCAATATCGAACTGACCGGCGATTTCCGCAACCTCATTGTAAGACGGATCTACCATGTTTACCCAGCAGCCGTCCTTTATTTCGTTTATCTCCCGTAATATCTTGTTATCTGTACGGTATATTTTCATCATAGCAATACCTTCTTTTAAAGGACACAATACCTGATTTAATAAAAAAGACAGGCGACCTTCATGCGATTTAAATCATTATAACATAAAGGTAGAATAAAATCTACATTTTTATTGTAATTTTTATGGCGTATTAAGTTGTAAATTTTTTTCGGAGCAGTTTTTTTAACTTTGATTATATTGACATTTTTTTTTATGTGTTATAAAATTATTTATATTGTGTCCGAAGATTATTTATCATTTTGCTAATAAGAGGGAGATTAAAAATGTCAGTTAAAAAAAGAATTTTATTTCTGTTTACCGCTTTAGCGGCAATCCTGTCATTAAGCGCTTGTGACATGCCGCTTAAAATAGTGGGTAATATTCCTGAACCGGCAGATACCGTTACAGCTTTTTTTGACAACGTATGCAAAGGAAACTTTAATAAGGCGGACGAGTATCTCAGCGATATGTCTCTTTCTATGAAGAAGGATATCGATGGCGTATTTGCACAAAAGCTGTATAATTATCTTGTGGAAAGCTACAAATATAAGATGAACGGTGATGTGAGTTGTTCTCAGCTGAACGCATCATGTAAAGTGGATTTTACTTATTTTGATTTTAATCTAATATCGGAAGACCTCAAATCCTTGTCTACAAAACTTGGAAAAAGATACATTGCCGAAAACAGGGATGGCTATGTAGAGGAAAAGGACGGAGCTGTTATCCTTACTGATGATGGCGCTGAAAAAATAGCGGCTGAAGCTCTTGAT
>JAEEGL010708497.1_pt1 | contig 18560 bp, 7 predicted proteins | sample 9134231 | NCBI WGS metagenome assembly JAEEGL01 (sample SAMN16246548, study PRJNA631951) | gut metagenome | biome: gut microbiome; feature: rumen; material: fiber-attached | host: Bos | place: Iran: Karaj | collected 2018-10 | reverse complement strand
CTTCTACCAGTATAGGATCATCACGGAGCTTATTTCCTTCGAAATCGCTAAAGCTCACATTTCTGGAATCCGCAATGTGATAGACGGAGTACTTCTGATCCCAATAAGGTGTAAAGTTCGTAAACAGCCCTCTGTCTTTCAGATAAGAGAAGGACAGCTCGATCTGCTTATTCCCGTAGTTATACGGAACCTGCCCGCTCTCACCGTACTTCCCGAGCTTGATCTCCATATACGATCTATAAGTACCGTTCAGCCAGCCGGTCACGGCCTGCAGCTTTTCCGCCTGATAATCAGCCCCTGCCCAGGAGTAGGATGCGGAATGATCTTCAACCTCTTTAACCATCCCCGATTCTTTCAGGATCGGCCGCCCATCTTTGTCGATTATACCGATATTCACTCTGCCATCATAGCCACCGTATCGGTTCACACCTCCATATTCTCTGATGATACCTTTTCCCTTGAGCCCCTTGATCTCTTCCGCGTTGGTGAAGATCACAGGCTGTTTCCGAATCTGAAGGTAATAATCGTTTTGCCCGGCAGATGAAGTCCCAAGTGAATTATGTGATACCGCCACATAAATCTTTTTATTCGCATACAGATCCTCCGGGTTCTTTGCAGCAATGGCTTTCAACTGCTCGGAAACGCTTAAGTCTTCCGCAAAGATCCTCTCAAATTCCTTCGTCCTCTCTTCCGCTGTTGCAGCATAGCTAGCCGGAACCAGAGCAATGCACATGTTCTGATAGTCCTGTATCAGCTTCTCACCCATGTACACATTGATGAATGCCTCCGTAAAATCCTTTTCCGTTGCCGTATTGATAAACTCATCCGTCGGGAAATAAAACTCATCGGAATAGTATGGATCTTTCAGCTGCAGATCTTCTTTCACATAAGTAGATATATCTACATTGTTGCTTCTCTTGTCAGCGGTGAAGTTAGAATTATTCAGTACATTGCCCTGCAGATCCACCATCTTTACCTGATCGTCACGGATCGCATTACGAGAGATGCTGAACCGGATACCCGGGTTTGCCCGGGGAGTTGTCGACAGGGGACAGCTGTCTCCCCAGAGATATACACGCAAAGAGCTTTCTTCACTCATAAGGGAAAACTCTTCCAGATCGGCATAGAATTCACCTGTATCAGCATCAAATACTTTTGCCGAAAGCAGCTCTGACGGCATAAACGACTGGGGGATTTTCTTTATTCTGCCAAATTCATCAAGCCCCTCCGTAGGCTCCTCAAACGGAATGCTTATAATGTCGCTTGTGCCGGTTATGTCATAAAGCCTGAGTTCAAGCCGCTTTTTCGCAATGCTTACCTCTCCCCTGCAGATACTTCCGGCACCGATCAGTGAATTCTCCGATACGATACGGCTCTCATCAAAAGCCAGTACAGCATAATAATCACCTGCATCCAATTCCTTACTGTCCAATTCGACTTCCGTCCAGACAGCGTTGTTTCTCAGATCGGCAACGGTAGTATTTTCCGAAACAACCGCATCAGGATTATCTATACGCTCTGTTGTTTCTGTACCGTCCTGTGTTTTTGTGACATATCTGTCAGCAATAAACCATACGGCACCGCTCCGGGCTCGTTCCAGGATCGCAGCTTTTTCTTCCTCGCTAAGTTCTTTCTCGCTTGTTACTTCAATAACTGCACTTTCATTAAAGATCTTTTGCTGCTCTTCTACGCCGATACCATAGGTATAGCTGATACTGCCGAATTCTGTAACAGAAACCATCGCTTTACCGGTCCAGCAGGCACGTATAGTGATATCGCCATCTATTTCTTTGGTATCGATCTTCCAGTTTTCGCCATCCTTTTCGGCAAGTGCATCATTATCGCCGCAGCTATATGCATATCCTGTAAATTCATAGCCACGCACCTGTGCAGTTACCGGCTTTAAGATAAGTATATCTCCGGTCTTATAGCTTACCAGATCAAGGTTCGGGTTCCTGTCTGTTTCAGTATTTTCCGCGTTTTCGGGATTGAAACTTGCAGAATTCCAGCTTATGGAATAAACGCCGGTAACCCAGTTGGGGTAAAGCCTGATATTTCCGCCGACAGCATAATTCTGTAACTCTTTCACCTTCGTTGTGGAGGCAAAGTATTTCGTGACACTGCGGTAACCGATCTCAGTCTCACCACCGGATCCTTCGTAGGTATAAGTCTCCGTATATGTCAATTTCCAGGCTTGGGGATCCTCCGTCATATAAGCAAACTTATGATATACGATCGGCGCAATAACATCATCGGAATCTCTTACAAACGTCTGCTTCACTACATTTTCGCTTATGCAGATACGTTCATTTCCCAGAGCATCAATGGTTTCCTGTGCATTCTCCGACAGGCTTACACCATTCTCGAGTTCATAAATAATGGTATACTCGCCGCTCGCCTTATCCGGTTCGCCCATCTGTTCGGCTTCTTCTATAACGTCATCCAGCCCTTCCAGATAATCATCGCGCTCGGTATAGTCTCCGATACGGTTATTCGACAGGCTTCCTTCCCCTTCCTGTTCGTCCGTCTCCGGTTCCTCCCCTTCCGATACATAGGGATCCGTATCCGGTTCTGCTGCATTGACCGGAATGGTACCAAAAAGCAATACCATCGTCATCAGCCAGCCGAAGACTCTTTTCCATGTTTTTTTCTGCATCCACGTCATCTTCATACTGTTTACTCCTCCTGTTTAATGATACGCAGTCTGCATTACCTTTTGAAAGCAGCCCGACTGCAAGTATTATGATAAACCGGTTTCAGCGTTCTCCTTTAATGATGTACCCAAGATGCCGGAAACCATCCCGGATCGTCCGAAGCTTTGAGCTTCTGGGAAAACGGCTTTTTTTCAGGCTCACCGGAACCTGTCCGATCCGCATCCCGCATGCCTGTGCCTGCGCGATCATCTCGGTTGCAAATTCCATGCCTTCTGTTTTTAATTCCAGGCACTCTGCTGCCCGGCGGGTCAGCCCCCGCAGGCCGCAGTGAAAATCCCGGACCTTTGAACTGAAACGTTTTCTTGCCAGGGCGGACAGGACCTTTCCCCCGATAATATGCGAAACAGGCATTGCGCCGGCTTCGATCCCGCCCGCAAAACGGTTGCCTATCACCAGATCATATTTTCCGCTTTTTAAGCGTTTATAAAGCTTTAACATGTCGGTCATATCATATGTTGTATCGCTGTCCGCTATCAGAAGGATCCCGCCTTTAGCTGCTGCGATACCTGTGCGCAATGCATTTCCGTATCCCGGAGCCGGTTCACGGACCAAACGCGCACCATGCTGCATGGCGATCCGTGCTGATGCATCCTCCGAGGCATTGTCCACCACAAGGATCTCCCCGTTTCGTCCCATACGTTTAAGGACTTCCCGCGCCTCATCAATGCAGGCCCCTACAGTTGTTTCTTCATTCCTGCATGGCAGGATCATCGTGACCTCAGGACGTACTTCCATGCTTCCTCCTAAAAGGGTCCGGTCCCGTAAACTCCCCCGGGATCAGTACCCCTGCCATCACCGTAGCGGCCAGTGCTCTGAACACAAAAAAACTGTGAATGTACGCATGGTTATGTAATACCATAAAACGTACTAACGGCAGCAACGCCAATATTGCCATATAAATAATACGCTTCCTGTCATAATCCTTCCGGTGATACAGTATAACAAACACAATAACTGCGATCAGCAGCACTGCCGCTGCTATCATTCCTGCCGTCCCAAATCCAAAAGGAAGCAGGGTTGAAATATTTCTGTACAACGCTGCCATCATGAAAGCCGGAATACTTTCGCTCTGTACGTTTCCGCGGATATTTCCGCCCAGCCGCTGCTCGATATGACCGGTAACATAAGGCATGGGATCCTCTCCGAATACAATACCGGTAAGGATCCATTTTAACACCCACATCCCCGCGTAACCGGCAAGCCATAATGCAGCAGCTTTCAGCACATTTTTAATACCGCTTTTCTTTTTCCTCTCCAGCCAAAGCAACAAAAGCAGCGGCATGGTCAGGGTAAGTGTTTCCGCCGTCAGGAAATCAAGGTAATTTGTTACCATACCCAGGAGCAGAAAAAGCATACCGTAACGCTCCTCCCTCTCCTGTTCGGAAAGCCGTATTGCTATCAGGCATCCGGCCAGAGCGATCATGCACACCCAGGTATATTCCAGCGAAAACGGGACGGTCCACCATGCCGTAGCAGCAAGCGCCAGTGTCAGGCTGAGAGCAGCAAGATACTCACGCTTTCGGATCAGTCTGATAAGCAGCACCGCAAAAAGCAATGCAAGTACAACTGCATCAAGGATATAGATTCCCTGCACAGGCATTATGACAAGGAGCGGACGCACAATGGCCAACGACCCATGCCAGTAGCGCAGATATTGCTGGTTCGCTTCCATACCATCACGTACTGTAGCCAGGAAGTTACCGTTCTCATAATTCTCAGGCGAATAATAATAGGCCGCGAGCATTATGGACCGCAATGTATAGGTTTCATCAAAGTTCCAGCCGATATTCAACAGGACAGAATCTGCATAATGGTCATTCTTGCTGGCATCCACGCCTTCGATACCATAGCCGAAAAGCTCCTGCGCATTAAGGTATTCCGCAGAAGCCAGGCAGTTATCCCTTATAGCATCCCGCGATATCTTTGCTGCCAGATACAGTATCAGTAACAGAGAAACAGCCAAAGCAGCAAAAGCAGTTATATATTTTACCAGTTTCTTCACCTTTTTCAAGCCGCCGTGTTGATCCTTATTTCTTCGGTGTTATCTTAAAGCTTAAGGTCTTTGTTCCGCCCCAGTCTCCTACGCCACGCAGGGTTACTTTTGCGGTGCCGGTATTTGTGTTGTTCTCGTAACTTTCCACGATGAAGTCTTTACCGGGCTCAAGATATACAGGGTTCTTATTGCTGCCGGTATAGAGGATGTTGCTGAGATCCTTACGGCCAAGCGTCACCTCACGGCCGGTAAAACTCTTAGATGCAAGCTTCACAGCCTTTACCTTACCCAGCTGATCAGATGCCTTGATATAGCGGTAACTTACATTTATGCTGCCCTCGTAGTTCTTGCCCTTTCCAAGGATCGTTACTGTAATGGTATCGCCGGACTGTGCATTATCCTGCTTTCTCACATTACCGAAGGGATCCGTGACCACGTAGCTCTGTGCATCAATCTCATAATCCGTTCCGGACTTAAGGTTCTTACCGTTCACATCCGTGATCCTGATCGTTGGTTTCTGATAGCCTTTCTTAGACTCACTCTTATCGGCTACGATAATGTTTCCGGAAAGGCTTGCTATATCCTGCTTTGTCACCGCAAAGTACAGCTTCACGCTTCCCTTATACTTTCCTTTGCCCTTTACTATGGCTGCTGCGGTGGCGCCTTCAGTTACCTTTGTGTTCTTACTGTATGTTACGATATAATCCACGCCGCAGACCAGTTCTTCTTCGCCATCCTTTACTGTCACTGCAGGCTTTGCACCGCCCTTCGCATAGGGTGCCGCTGCAGGGCAGTCAAAGCTGAATCCTGCGTCTTCCTTCAGTTCACGGCCTTTGACTATAGTAAAGTTTGCAGTCTTGCTGCCTGCATAGCCCTTTTCATTACCGTCAATGGCTGTAAAGATGATACTTGCTTTACCCGGCTCTACGTTATCCTCGTAGCTTACGCTGTAATCTGTGTCTTCTGTCAGGGTCTGTCCGTTAAGTATAAGGCTGTAGCTGTCCTTTGCCGGGATAACCGGACTTCCGGTCCATGTAAACTTCTTTGTGGTAAGTTTAACTTTAGCTTCCGAAAGCAGCAGCTTCTTATCTCCCACCATGTTTATAGCAGCTGTAAGGCTTCCGGTAAAGTTACCGTTCTTAGGCGTAACTGTTACCTGATAGAGGCCGGGCTCAGAAATACTGTCGGTTTCTTCACCAAGGGTCACGTATTCAGGCACTTCAGCTGTAAAGGCCGGGATCACACCATCTATGATGTCGGCAGTTCTGTATATTCCGACATCAACCGCAGAACCGTCCCCCTGATCGGCCTTTGTGATCTTCCGGTACTTTGTATTGAATTCTTCCTTTGTGACCTTCTTTTTGCTACCGCTCCAGGTAAGATCCGGCATGGGCGTCAGCTCCTTGCCGTTTGCATAAACAGCAGCGTTGCCCGCTTCCACATCTTTCCCCAGATCGGCGGGATCTATAACAAATTCCTTAAAGATATCCGGCAGGCCCTTATAGTCTCCCTTAAAGCTGATGATCACGCCGGCGGTTTCTCCCACCTTCTTATTATTTTTGACCGTTACAGTGTAATCCTGCCCCTCCTTAAGCCGGTGCAGGCCGTCATACATACGGAAATCCGGCGTTACTTTTCCGCCGTTATAGGGATAATCCTCCTGCAGTCCTCCAAGCCATCTGAAGGTTTCCACGGTAACTTCCCCGTCCGGACCGTAAGTGATCTTCTCCACGAGCTGTCCGCTTACCGTGTTTCTGACCTCACGGCCCACTTCATTGCCGTTCTCATCCCGGATCACTTCTTCATCTCTCGCGATCCCTTTGCTGCCGACATCCTCCAGCAGCTGTTCTTCTTCCTGCGTAGTAACTCCCGTCGCAGGTATATCCTCATAGATCATGTAACCACAGGTCAGACATTCGTTCTCCTGCACACCGTTTTTGATGGCAGAAGGCGCAAGAATTATCTTCCAGCCGCTATAGCTGTGGCCCTTTGCCGGAACCGGCAGGGTTTCTTCCTCTGAGCAGCGCGTGCATTTGCAGACTTTCTCACCGGATACGGTGCAGTCCGGCTCCATAGTAACCGTATATTCACCGCTGAAGTCGTGACCCAGAGGCTCGATAGCCTGAGTTTCTTTTTCTTCACAGCGTATGCACCGGCAGCTCTTTTCACCGGGTGTGGTACAGCCGGGCTCCTTAGTAACCGTATACTCACCGCTGAAGTCGTGACCCAGAGGCTCTATCTCTTGCGTTTCCTTTTCTTCGCATCGTATGCACCGGCAGCTCTTCTCACCGGGTGTGGTACAGCCGGGTTCCTTTACAACCGTAGACTCTCCTGAAAAATCATGGCCCAGAGGCTTAGTCTCCCTGGTCTTTTTCTCTCCGCAGCGGTTGCAGCTGCAGCTCTCTTCACCGGGTACGGTACATGCTGCTTCTTTGGTAACAGTATAATCTTCCGTAAAGTCGTGTCCCAGTGCCGGGATGGACTGTGTATAACTGTATCCGCAGCCACTGCAGCGGAAGGTCTTTACGCCGGTATCTGTACATGTTGGATCCTTTGTAATGGTCTCAGTAAAGGAATGGCTGTGGGGCGGAACAATAATCTCCTCATAGATTGTAAGAGTACCGTCTACATATGTGTAGTGATACTTATCCTGATCTTCCTGAGGGCCGTCAATCCTTATCGTATAGCTGCCTTCCTTCGTGTTATCCGGCGCTTCAGGGTAAGACATCTCGATATCCACACCCAGGCTGTCCGTCCCCAGCAGACCGGATACGCTGTAGTCCGTTTCCTCTGCCGGTGAAGAAAGATCCGGCACCGCCTCCCCTGCCTTGATCCGCTTATCCAGAGCCGTTATGGTCACACCTCTTTTTCCTACCGTAAGAACACAAGCGGCGTTGGCCGACACATAACTGTCTGTTTCGGAAGCATGAGCCCGGATCGTGGTCTGTCCGGCTTTCAGGATATGTACCAGCCCGGTAGAGGCATCAATGGTGGCTACGGAAGGATCCGAGCTGTTGTAACTTACCGTACTGCCCTCGGCTGCACCTGTGGCTTCAAGGCTGAAGTCCGAATCTCCATAGGTCTTTGTCCTCGTAGCACTCTGGAAACCAAAGTTATCCTGGGTATCCTTATCCGTGACCGTGACCAGGATCGTCTTGTACGGAGGAGTTTCATAATTATGATCGCGGGTTACGGCATTGATCGAAATGATAGCAGTACCGTAGTCAACACCGGTCACGATACCGGTGTACTCCCCCACCGTTGCAATATCCGGGTTAAGGCTTTCGAAATAAAAATCTGCATCCACTCCGACATCCAATTTCGGTTTCAGCTCGATCGTTTCTCCCTTCTTTACTGCCCTGTCTTCCGCAACGATCTTTGTGGCTGCCATCCCGATGGTCACATCTATATACTGCCCGTCCGGACTATCGTTATGATTCGTATCACCTTTAAGCTTATACCATACACGCCATTCTCTGGCGTCACTTGCCTTAGGGATCGAAGTACTCCACCTTTTGTTCGTATCGGATGAAGTCCCGTCAAAGGGCGGAGCCTGCGTTTCACCGTCTTCCTTCCGCGCAAAATACAGAGTGCCTCCGGAGACAGTGGAAACTGTCACAAGATACTGATTTCTCCTATTGTAAATAAGCTTATTGGCGCTGATCTGTACCACCGGATTGGCCGGTACGATCTTGAAGCTTTGGGTAACATTCGACGGCAGTTTATAATTTGTGTTCGAAAGCTCGCTGGCAGTTGCCGTATAGCTGCTTCCCACATCTATCATACCGCCGCTTACCGTAACCGTGCAGCTGTCGGTTCCGTATAGCTCTGTCGCCGTTGCTGTGGGAGCCTGGATCTGACCGTTATAGGTAAGTGTGGTATTGCTCCAGCTTAAGCCGGCTTCCTTCTTTTCAACAGTAAGTTTACCGTTTTGGCGGGTGATCTCATAATTATCCGCAGTGATCGTATCCGCAGGGCTGATCGCATATTCACCTACAGGATTCCCCTGTGAATAGGTATAGGTATAACCCACATTACTTAGAACACTCACTGTTTCGTTATTCACAAAACTGGTGCATTCCAGACCATTATTTGCCGGTACTTCCCCATAGGTAATGGTTTTATCTTTAGCCTTGACGGTAAGGGGTGCTTTATTGATCGTGACCTTTGCCGAACCCTTCATCGTAAGGTATCCTCTTGCCTTGGCTTCGTAATAGACAGTCTTAGGACTGTCTCCCGTTGCGGCCGTATATGAGGGTGAAGGATATGAATCACAATGGTTCGCTGTTTCTCCATACCTGATACTTACTCCGATTTCAGGAGCGGCGACCGATACACTGATGCCATGTCCCGCACCATCATAGGTTACGGTAACATCCTCCGCATCTGCAGCTACAGCCTTGACCTCAACGGGAGTACCGGCGTAATCCGTAGCATAATCCGTATTTACATCTTCCGCCACCAGATATACATGATAGTCACTGCCCCATACACCGCTCAGTTTTGTTCTGTCTATGGAAAATCTTCCGGTATTATTTACAATGTTACCAGCAATGATAACTTTTCCATACTGCAGGACTTCGGCATCCGCACTCCAGCCGCTTGTATCACTCCATGCTCCGTTTGTCACTACATAGGATAGCCGTGTTGGGGTATTACCGTTGTTTCCATACGTCAGGGTATAGTTAACACTGACCGTATACGCATCATCCCCCTTCTCTACCGCACCCTCGTTTACGCTAAGTACGTAATTACTGTCCAGAAGGGTCAGTTTATAAGTATTCTCCTCCGAAGCGACCGGCGATGAGAATATGACTTTGCTAATGTCCACATTAAATGCCGGGCTTACGCCGCAAGACTCATTTGTCTGCTTCACATTCAGCTGTCCGCTCAGGTCATAATTGGTAACGGACTGTTTTACATTTCCGCAGACATATCCGGCCCTATACACGAGATTCTGTGAAACATGCTGAGCCGAGCGGGTCCAGTAGTCCCCATGATAATCACTCAGCCCCGGGGCTATTTTATACCGGTTTTTGCCCTGAGCGTCATTTGTGTATCCATATGCGGTATTTGACAGATCCTCCGCATCCAGCAGAAAAACATGATCCCCTTCCAGTGCTGTATAATCCTGGTAATTGGCTGCTGTCGGACCGTGCATAGGTACGTCAACGTTGTTCCCGTCAACGTTGTTCCCATAAGATCCGAGATGATGTGTCGCAATTGTGCTCGCTGCGATCGAAGCCTTTTCGAAATCTGTAAAAAAGTCGGAATTCCCATAAAAACCATTGCCGTTTAAATAGCTCCTTATGGGACTGTTTGCCCATTTATTGCAGCCTTCTGTTATACAATCTGTATGGAATTTTTTCTGACAGAGGATCGTATCGCAATCCAGCAGCATCGTAGCTGTACTGCCGTCTGCACTGAATCTTGTCGTGCGCGGATCCAGCACACGGTATTTCACCGACCTGACTTCACTTGTTTCTGACGAAAGCGCGTATTCATACTGCCCGTAATATACATAGCTTCCCGCCCACGCAATATCATGGCCGACATTCTCAGATGTACTAAGATTCGAATCGAACCGATATCCCGGTTCCGGGCTCCCGATCCCGTTCGTACCAAGGCCCGAAACAGTCTTTTCCCCGGCCACCTGATCCCCTGCCTGTACCGTAAGAGCTGTATAAGGCTCTGCGATCATACCAGCCGTCATGACAAAAGCCAGAAACGTCGCCAGCTTACGGCGTAATTTCATCTTCCATGCGCTGCTTTTTTGTTTCATAAAATTTCTCCCTCTGATAATTTATAAAATAAGTTATTCCTTAAACCTTACAGTTTCACTCCTTCTGCGGGTGATATATTGTATTTTATCACTGCAGAGCCACCGTAATCAAAACTATCCGTACCACTATTGTACATGGTATTTATCGTGATGCTCCCGGCCTTTGCACCTGCCGCGAACTCCCGGCCGTTCCGGGCCTCGTAATCCCGGCCCAGCTTGTAGGTCTTATCACCTATTCGTATGCTGTCTACCTGTATGTTCATCTCTTTTCCGGTAAATACGGGCGCAAAGGATCCGCCTATCACTCCGTTTTTAACCGGATACTCAACGCCTCCTATCGATACGGCGTCGATGACCTTTGCCGTAAATTGTTTATCATACAGATAATATCTGCCGGCAGATACTCCCTGTTTTGTGCCTTTATCATCTGTCTCATATACGTCGGCAAAGATATATCCTTCCTGACTGCCTCCCGTGATATAGATCTCGGCAGCTATATGATCAATACCGCGTTCCTTTCCTTTATGAACTGTATACTGCTTTGATCCAAGAGGTACGGACTTTAGTTTTCCGTCTTTACCTAAGCCGCACTGATACAGCTTTATCTGTGGTTTATCCAGGCTGCCCTTGCCTGAGCGTCCATTGGTTATAATGCCGTAAACCAAACCATAATAAGTATCCATTGTATCGGTATCATATGGACTGTATGTGCGCAGCTCATCGATATTTCTTGCTTCTACGGTATAACTGCCCACTACGGCACTGCCTTTTAGGATATTACTGTTTAAAACTTTTACCACTACCTGGGCAGATGCCCCGACTTTCTTATTATTTTTAAAACTAAAGCTGAGAGCTGCACCGCCTATGTATTTACCGTCTTTATTATATATCCCCATGCCGTTAATACTATACCCGTCATACAATTGACTTTCGTACGTATAATGGGGATAAGTTCCGGAGATTATCTGAATCTCACGCGGCATAGTCCCGTTGATGTTATATGCGCCCTTTTCACTGACTTCAAATTTAATCAGCCCCTGCTCTATGGCATCCTTAAGTGTTATCTTATCGATCTTCGGCATTTTGGGTATTTTCATGCGGAATATTACCGGCTTTGCCGGATCTATGGCCGCACCGGTGTATTCCCCGCCCACCTCGAATATCGCATAACCTTTTTTAGAATATGCTACTGCGTTTACAAAATAGGGATCAGCATCATTATCCATAGTCAGACCGGCCGCAACGCCTTTATCCGAAAGCTTTATCCAATCGTCATAACGCGTAAACCAGTCTTTACGCAGCTTAAGCCCCTTTACGGTGACGTTTTTTGTGGTCTTTTCTCCGTAATAATCACCGATACCATAAATTGTTACGCTATATACATTAGCAGCCCTGACACCGTTGTTTTTGTCAGAGAACTTTATCTTATGATATTTACTTCTGAATTCAACGATGTAATCCTCGTTATATACCAGTACATTTTTATCTTTATCCTTTACAACGATCCCAAAGTCGTTGGCACCGTGGTAATTCCCGTCATAGTCTATAGATCTTTTCCCAACTTTAATGGTGGAATAAGTCAGGTCTGCAGCCGGGCTGTCCGTTACTATAAACTGGAATTCGGAAGAAATGTCAAGGGACGGATTGGGATAATACCCGTTATTTCCCACGTTAAAATTCTCCCGGTCCCAGAAATCAAATCTTGCACCGCAGAAATTCCCGATACCTCTTACCAGTATCAGGTACTGTCCCACAGTTGTGACCTTATTGGGATCAGTTATGCCCTCCTGAAGCTCCCAGCATTTTACTTCTTTATTGTATTTATATATCTCCAGAACATAATCTTTATTTTTGACCAGATTAACCGTTGTCCTTACGTCCTTGCGGCTTCCATCATAGCCGTTGGCATACACCCTGAATCCCTTTGTTACCTTAAAATTGATCCCGCTGATCTTTCCGTTCTTCAGCACATAAGTATGCTTTTTTTCCAGCCCTTTAACATCGGCATAATAGCTTTCCACAGAAGTATAGACCTTGTCCATGGGATTTTCGTTAAAGCCGTCTTCGTAGTTATCATTCCGTTCATGGATAAAATTGATAGCGTATTCTGTCTCGCTTAAATTGACGGGCAGTATATCAAAATAAACCGTGGCACTGAAGCCATTATATTTCCCCTTTCCTTTAAGCTCGGCGCGGGGTCTGTCATCACCGGTCTTAACGGGTACATAAGTGCCGTCTTCACTGACCTTCATGGATGCATTAACGTTATTATAATACTTGATCGTATAATCCGTACCGGGTATAAGCTCTGTATAATGGTATAAGGAATTCGGATCTCCGTTATATGTATAATTAACCTTGATCCGCAGATCCGGTACCTGCTTTTTCAGATTCGCTTTGGTCCCCAGGGCTACATGCTCGCGGGAATCGTATAAAACCGCCGGTATCGCAGAAACAAACACATTACCGGCAGCCGCCTTGCTGATCTGGGCCACAAAAAGATAATCCCTGGATCCCGACATATGATACGATTTTGTTTCTTTGTTACCTTCATAGGTCGTGGCATCCGGATTAAGAATGACCTCACCCCCGGAATATCCGGCTTCGTAATCCGAATATGACTGGTTATGGCTTGCATTAAAACCATCTGCATATACTGTCCAGCCTGTAAGTGCCTCACTTTTGACGTTAATAAAACCGTTCAGATCGTATTTACCGTCTTCAGTCTTATGTAATATCTCTTCTGTCTTCCCCAGCTGTGTCAGCAGTTCCGTTACTGTCCCGCTGTATTTATAGTCCGGCAGGGCATAAGTCTTTGTATATGTTTCACCGTTATTATTAGCTAAAAAGACCACATAGTATTTAGCCTTATGGATATACAGATTACCGTGTATGTTCTTATCCAGTTCGTAATTATCATCAAATACGGGATCCAGCTTCACTTCCATCGGCACGTCGCTTACGCTGTCCACAGAAAGATCAACGCCGGAAAGGTCCATCATGATATCTCCGGCAAGCAGGCTGCCGGCATCAAGATCATAGGCGAAACCATCTTCCGCTGTTATATTGAAGCCGCTGTAATCTATATCCGACTCCGGCACTACATAGATACCGTTTTCCGAAACATCACGGCCCTCAACCGCATTATCCTCAGCCGACTCATAGTTTATGCTTATCTTTCGTTTTGCTATCGTAAGCTCTGTCAAAGCCAGATAGCGCGCATCACAAGTCTCCGCACAGGCCAGGGCATATACCCCGGTGCCGGCCGGGATTTCTGAAAGTATCTCTCCCTGTGCAGCGTCAAATGTCCCGGCATCTACCGCCAGTGCAGTTTCTTTATCGGTAAAAAACTTGTAGCTTATGCTGTAACCGGCCCCCGGAGCCAGCTCACTGCCGTCTATCTTAAGGCAGGGGGTAAAAAGAGCATCCAGATTGCCCTTTTTGTTGCTGCCATCCTCACCGTATTGTATCTGCGCAGCGGATACCGTAAATTCCGCAGGTGATATAATTTCAGCCCCGGACACGCCCTCCTCTGATACCGTCACCTCATCAGCCGCCATAACCTCCGCTATGGGCGCAAAGGTATCTGCCCCCGCTGTAAATAACAAAACTGCACTCATGAGCGCAGCTGTCTTTTGCGCAAGTCGGTGTTTAATTCTATACATAGAACACTCCGTTCCAGCCCGCGATATAATACGGGCTCATTTACTGACCGGTCTCCCGGAAACAATATATATTAAGAAATATTACCACAAAATGCCATAAACCGCTACAATTTTAAACGTTTCTGCCATTGGGAGATACCAAAAAGCAATAGATAAGAGCAATTTTGGAAAGCCCTGTTGCTGGAATAATGCCGGCCCCCATGTTAACATTGCGGTATAAAGCTGAAAAAGATAGTCAACGGTAAATCATTAACAATAAAGTGACCTGAAAACAGTCACGTGAAGGGAGGGAAATCCGATGAACAATAAGATCTATTTCGACACAGAAAATTTTCTGATGCTGGCTGTAAAGGCTGCCAAAGCAAACGGTATCGTAGTTGAAGAAGAAAAGGAACTGCTGCGCAAATACAGCAAAGCCGTAAACAACAGTGATCTATATAACAATGACTGCCCCGATGACAGCGGAGTAAGCATGGAAGCACTTACCGCTTATTTCGAGTCACTCACCGCTCCCCAAAAGAAAAGGATACTCTTCGAGATCCTGGACGTTATGTACGCCGATCACCTTTTTGATGAATCCGAATGCAATTTCGTATACGACCTGGCAAGCCATATCGGGATCGAAGAAGCCGAACTGAACCGCATCTTCTCCCTGTACGAAAACGGCTATCAGAGCAAACATCAAAAAGTTTTAGCAAGTTAATATGCCACCCCAAAAAATCATATACCCTCTTTATGAGCCGGCCGTTTGCAACGCGACCGGCTCATGTCTTTATGTATTTCTTCAAAATTGGATTATCCCGTAAAATTATAGAACATATCTCCAAGATGTGCCCTGCACTGTTGAATAGCATTTTCAAATATGCTAATTTCTGGTCATCAGCGATCCGTATTTCATAAAACAAAGGGTAATATAAGCCCGCAGACCATCAAGGAGGATAATAATGGAGAATTTCAATTTCTACAGCCCTACAGAGTTCGTATTCGGTAAGGACCGCGAAAATGAATGCGGCGAATATGTTTTAAAGCACGGCGGCAGCAAGGTGCTCATTCACTACGGCGGCGGCAGTGCCGTACGTTCCGGCCTTTTAGACCGCGTATGCGCTTCACTGGATAAATCGGGCATAAGCTATGTTAAACTGGGCGGTGTACAGCCCAATCCCCGCAGCGGCCTGGTATATCAGGGTATAGATATCTGCCGTAACGAAAAAATAGATTTTATCCTGGCTGTAGGCGGAGGCAGCGTTATCGATTCATCAAAAGCCATCGCCGCAGGTACCGTATATGACGGTGATTTCTGGGATTTTTACTGCGGGAAGCGCATCACTGAGGCTCTCCCCGTAGGAACCGTTCTTACCATAGCAGCTGCAGGCAGTGAAGGAAGCCCCGACAGCGTTATCACAAAGGAAGAAGGGATGTTCAAGCGTGGAGCCAGCGGCGACGCCATCCGTCCCAGATTCTCCATCCTGAATCCCGCTCTCACCCAGTCGCTCCCGCCCCACCAGACTGCAGCAGGCATCACGGATATAATGGCTCATCTTTATGAACGCTATCTGACCAATTCAAAGGAGGTTGAGGTAACCGACCGTCTAATCGAAGGTCTGCTCCTTACCATGGTCCATGAAGGTCCCAGAGTTATAAAGGATCCCAATAATTACGACGCCCGCGCAAATATCATGTGGGCAGGCATGATGGCACACAATAATTCCTGCGGCGTAGGACGCAGCCAGGACTGGAACAGCCATAACATCGAGCATGAGCTTTCGGCGCTTTATGACTGCGCTCACGGCGCAGGTCTGGCTGTCACTCTTCCCGCTGTATTCACCTATGTCTGCGATCACGATGTGATGCGCTTTGCCCAGGTGGCTGTACGCGTATGGGGCTGCCAGATGGATTTCGCCAATCCCAGGGCTACCGCCATGGAAGGAATCGAAAAGCTCCGGCAGTTCTTTATCTCCATAGGCATGCCCAAAAATTTTGAAGAGCTGGGCGCCAAAAAGGAGGATATTCCCAAGCTTGTGGAAGTGCTTTGCCGCGGAAACGGCAGAGACGGTTCCATCTCCGGCTTCGTGACCTTAAACGAAGACGACTGTACAAAGATATATGAGCTGATGATCTGATCATCCGGCCACATATATATTTTTCCCTCATACTTTTTTACATAAAAGATCCCGCTTTTGCAGCGGGATCTTTTGTCATCCTGTACAGTGCTTATGAGCTGCGTTATACGCCTACCAGACTGTCTACATTGTTCTTATCTACCACATTGGCGCGGCACTTCATTATCTCGGCGGGAAGGGCCTCTCCCTTAACGATGGAATTGAACATCCATACGATGGGATCGTGGCCCTGGCCGAAGGGATCCTGGCCTATGGCTGCGGAGATCACGCCCTTCTTGATAAACCTGAATATCTCCTCCGAATGGTCGAATACCACCAGCGATACATTCTTTTCTGAATCCTCAATGGCCTTAGCGGCTGCCAGAGGCATACCGGTGGTGATGAACATACCGTTTATATCGAGATATTTCCTTAGGGCTTCAGCCGTCTTCTTGTAGGTATCATCTTCGTTATCCTCCACAAAGACGGTATCTGCGATCTTTATGCCCTTTGAATGTGCCAGCTGTTCCTTAAAGCCTTCACAGCGGTAAAGATTTACCTGCACCTTGGGATCCCCCTGTAATATAACTACCTTGCCATTGCCGTGCAGCGCTTTGTCCATGGATCTGGCAGCTATCATGCCCGCTTCCTTAACGTCCGGCTGGAATACCGCCGTCCTCTTATGGTCGGGGGCACAGTCACAGTTAAAACAATAAACCTTTTTACCTGCTCTGAGCGCTCTGTCAAATACTTCGCAGGCATGCTGCATGAAGCCCGGGAAGATAAAGCCGTCAAAGCCTTCACTTAACATCTTCTCCGCTTCCTTTGCCATTTCGGCGTCAACCTTATCCCAGGTGGTATAAGGGATATATCTGACTTCTGCGTTAAAAGGCTCCAGCTCTTTCTGCGCATAGATGGCGCCACGCCTTACGCTGTACCAGAAATCGTTATCCAGTATACAGAATACACCTATCTTTATCTTTCTTGACGATCTTCCTGAAGGCTGTACGGAGGTGACGAACTGTCTGAGCAAAAACTGTATATCCTTGAGCATGGAATCCAGGGCTCCTACATTCTCACTTATCTTCCTGGAATTACTGCTGGTCAGTTCCGAAATATCCGCTATTTCACCCGTGCCGCCTTTGATGATCTCGGAAGCATTGAAAGCCTGCTCCGCACGTTCCCTGGTAACCCTGGAATTATCAGTGATCTTATCTACCTTGCGTGTAATATCGTCCATCTTTCCGTTTATCACTCCGGACTGTTTGTCTATCACCCTGAAGGATGCGCTGACATCATCAAAATCCTTATTGCTCTGTTCAAAGACGGTGACACATTCACGTATACATTCATTCACCTGTTTGCTGCTGGAAATGATGCTCTCTAAGATAGAATTGATATTTCCTATGCCTTCCTGGGTCTTTTCGCTCATGACGCTCATTTCTTTGGCCACAACGGTAAAGCCCACGCCGGCTGCGCCGACACGCGCCGCTTCGATAGATGCGTTTAATGCAAGGAGATTTAATGATTCGCTGATATCGATGATGAAATTGCTGATCTCGTTGATCTCGCCGATCTTCTGACTGAATTCTTCCAGGATCGCTTCGCTCCGTGAAAGATTGTCGGAGACGGATCTCATGTTGGACTCGTATTTTTCAAGGCTGCCCACGCCGCTCTTGCAGCTGTCTGCAGATTCGTTTAACAGATCGCTGATATTGTTGACAGCGCTGTCTATCTCTGTAAGAGCCGTGTTATTATCTTCTATCAGGTTTAGGCAGGAACGCAGAAGGTCGGTCTGCTCGCCTATCCTGCTTACCACTTCGGTAAGACTCTCGGAGATCTTTGTGCTGCCCTCTTCATTCTGGCCCGCACCGCTTGACAGGTCGCTGATAGCGTCCGATAAGACTACCACATTGCCCTTCGTCGCCTCTAAAAAGGTCTGCATGTTGTTCTTGATCGCATTTATGGCGTCTGCCATTATGATCTGGTCGCGGTCCTTTGTGGTGATACCGATATCATCCAGATCTATCCTGCGCTTTTTGATCTTCTGTGCCTGTTCGATGAATACCCCCATCTGCTTTTTATTACGGATCAGATATATGATCAACGCAACAATGACAACAGCTTCCAGGATAGCTATAAGCCCGATCACGAAGTCCATAACTTTCACGTATAATCCAATTATCAGTTGATGATTGGATTTTCTCCTTTCTCCCAGATCCTACTGGGTAATCTAATCTTCTATCTGATATATTATTTTAGGCGCTGTGGATCTGTACCTATACGCATACAGCTTTGACTGGTTGG
>JAEEGL010503490.1_pt1 | contig 18560 bp, 15 predicted proteins | sample 9134231 | NCBI WGS metagenome assembly JAEEGL01 (sample SAMN16246548, study PRJNA631951) | gut metagenome | biome: gut microbiome; feature: rumen; material: fiber-attached | host: Bos | place: Iran: Karaj | collected 2018-10 | reverse complement strand
GCAGTTCCTGCTTAAGCTCTGAATTCTTCTGCCCCTGCTCGCTGCGCAGGGCAGACATTTCACGGCTTACATGATCCTCGATATCCTTTCTGATGTCATCACATTCATCCCGGACATCCTGCAGTTTAAGAACATCTGCTTTCTTATCAGCATAACTACGTACTATGATAACGATATTCAGTATCACACTGAGAATCACAAGTATTACTATGATATAATCCATCATTTTCTTTTATTCCGCCTCCTAATGATAGTTTTCGGTGTTGCCTTTCGTCAGTCAGTTCAGATTCATGCCTTAGCCATCGCATCAGCCTCTGACCTGAGTTCCTGATACAGTGCCCTGAAAGACCATCTCAGATTATGCATCGTAGCCACAGCCGTAAGCCTTATCCTCGGTATACCGGCTCCCTTCATGCCGTCAAAAAAAGCTTCCATTTCCTCATTCGAAAAGCCGTATAACAGTAATAACGGTTCCACCATGTCCCTTCTGTGGATCCAGACATCCGGAGCAGCAAGAAAAGCCATATCCGCTTCAGTTCCTGCAGACGGGATGCAGAGCAGCTCCCTTAACTCACTTCGAAGCTCTGTTTTTTCAACCTTAATATAAAGAACATCCTGCTCCTTTGCCACTGTCTTTAACAGCGCTTCATACGGTGTATCTTCCAGCTTATATACCAGGATCTTTTTCACAGATTCTCCTCTACTTCCTTTCTGCAAAGCCGCATTACTTCCTCCAGGATATCCCTGGGATCACCTTCCATCTCAGCGCCGGCAGCATTTTCATGTCCGCCACCGCCCAGCATTCCGCATATCTTTGCGGCATTTACCGGAAGCCTTGATGTAACCGATATCCTGCAGATACCCGGCTTATACTCACGTACCAGCACATGGACATGGGCAATACCTTTATCCGGCTTGCATATCTGATCCACGGTATTCATAAAATCCCCCAGATCAGGATCCGTTATGGCATGGTGGGCATAATCCAGTGCATTCACATAGCTTCCCACCACTTCATTGTCCTCAGAAAAAACAAGCCTGTCATATACTTCCTTTTCCATCCCTATCTGTCCCGGAGTCTTTCGCATATAATGATGTCTTCCTATTTCGACTATATCAGCTCCGCATGCAGCCAGCTCCGCTGCCGCTTCCAGGGATGCAGGGGTTGTAGACAAAGAACGGAAGCACGACACATCCGTCACAAGCCCCATATACAGAAGATCTGCCATCTGCTTTGTTATGGACACCCGCATAAGCTTTAACAGCTTTAAGATTATCTCGGCACAGGAAGCAGCCTCCGGCTCCACATATCTGTACGGCGCCGGCATATGACTGTCATCAGATATCAGATTTGTCACATGGTGATCCAGTACATAATCCATCCCAACGTTCGAATTTCTTCCAAGACGACTCTGTGTTGCGGTATCAACAGCGATCCTTAATGTACGCACTGTTTCTCCGGAGTACAGCATGCGTTCGGCCGGATCAGTCTGATATCTGTACATTTCCGGAACATGCTGCTCGCTGTCAACAACCTTCACACAGGCCCCCAGAGATGCAAGCCCCAACGCAAGACCGTAAGCTGAACCGACAGCGTCGCCGTCCGGCCTTTTATGGTAATAAATTTCAAATCCCCAGACACTGTCGCCTGCGTGATCCAGCAGTTTCTCTGCAATTTGCTCTAAAGGGAGCTCCCTTTCCACCAGATTGTCTTTCATTGGATTATTGAGCATTTCTGTCATCGTTTTCCCTTTCTTATTTACAAAAAGCGTTGAAATTAATTCACCACCTGTTACTCTCCGTCATTAAATATTTTACGTGACATAGTAGAATTGTGATATTCGGTATCGTTTGTTACATCATCACCAAACCACTCCGGCGGAACAAAATCCAAAGCCTCTGCCTCAGTCTCAAACTCTACTTCTGCCAGTACCAGTGGTGCAAACGGCTTATCAAAGACATCCAGCTCTATCGTAAGCGAGGTCCCCTCTATCGGTATGAGATACCTTTTCTTCCTTATTACATTTCCATCGGCTTTGGCAGCCAGATGCTCATAAGATTCCTTAGTCAGGGGAAGATTGTACTCCTCTCTTGAAAGAAATCCCTTTCCCTTGTACGTCAGGTAATATTCATCATCTGACCTTCTGACTCTTACTACCGGTTCGGTACTCAGATATCCCTGCTCTATCATATGAAAAGGATAATCCGCTATATTCTCCGGCAGCCTCTCTATCAGAAATTTTCTTTCTATTTCCATACTTTCCATACTCTCCATATTTTCCTTACTTCCCACACTCCCCATAACACCCGCTGTGTGATATCTCCGGGTGATGTCCGATGTACGTCACTCCTGCATGCCCCCTGCTGCGTAATGGCTTGCATGCGATGCCTGCCGCACGATGGTTCTGCATGATACCTGCCGGTTTTGTGCATTTACATCATATATGCTTTGACACTCACAGTAGATAATTGTATCATAATAGTTGAATTTTTAAAAAAAGACCATAAAAAGGTCCGCCCCGTCCGTATCTATATCAGATAGAGGAGACAGGGCTCAGATGGAGCGCCATTGACAGAAATCGAATTTCAGGAAAAAATCTCTGCTGTTGCAGCCGGTGACAGAAATGCCCTCCGGGAAATATACGATGAATACCTGCCCTATATCTATACGGTAGTTTATGGCGTTGTGGGAAACAGGGAAGATGCAGAAGACCTGGCTGCCGACTGCTTTGTGCGGATATGGGAAACCGCCGGCAGGTTTAAGCCCGGCAACGGCCACAAAGGGTATCTGGCAACGATTGCCAGGAATATGTCAATAGACTTTATCCGGAAAAAGAACCGGGAAATGCCCGTGGACGAAGTTCCCGAGGACGACTCAGGAGGAAGTCCTCCGACCGCCGGAGAGGAAAACAATGTAAATGTGATAAGCGTACGTGATGCAATATCTACCCTCAGTCCGCCGGAACAGACGGTAGTAAATATGAAGATACTGTCCGACATGACATTTAAAGAAATAGCAGAGTCATTAGGACAGCCTATAGGGACAATAACCTGGCGATACAACGAAGCAATAAAAAAACTCAGAACAATACTTGCAAGTACAGCCTGACCGCAAAGACAGGATTTGGAGCAACTGTTTATGGATGAGAAAATTCAGGACAATAGCATATTTGAAGCTGAACTCTCAGATCGTTACCGGGAGGAGCTGCTGACTGATATCCCTGATATCTGGGATAAGATTAATGCGCGCCTGGATAGTGGTTCTGCAGCATCTGAAGAAAATGCCCCCATTTCAGGCGGCACAGGCAATGTCAGCAATAATATCTCATCTGCCTATATACCGGTTGAAGAAACTGCGCCTGTTATACGTTACAACAAGGCAGCAGCTAAAAGCAGCCACAACGTCATTACAGGTTCTGCGCTCATGCGCTTTGTCCCCATTGCCGCTGCCGTAGTAGTCCTGTGCATCTGTGTTCCGGTCTTTATTAAGCTGCAGTACAGCGGGCAGACAAAAAGTGCAGTCGCGACAGCCGACTATGCACCGGCGTACGAAAACGCTTCAGACAGTGCCACCATGGGCATCGATGATTCAACTTACAATTTTTCTTCTGAAACCAAAACCGCTGGTGACGATATATCATACGAAGATGCATTTGCCGAAGAAGCCACGGAATACTATGACAACACTGCCGGTAACTCAGATGAGCGCGAGGCAGTGGAATCTGTTGCTTCTGAAAACAGCGAATCCGGAGCATACATAATGATCTATGTGGTTCCCGACACAGACTACTCCAGGATCGAAGAATTGATATCCGCCTATAATATGGATCTTGAATCCGACAGCTCAGATCCCAATGCATATAAGCTTTTCCCCGGATCCGACATGGATCTGAAGGAATTATCAGGAATATGTGATGAGATCAGAAAGTATGATTTTATCGTTCAGGCCACACCCGTGGACCAGTAAAAAAGCGGTGAATACTTCACCGCCTTTTTTCTTTACCTTCCGTATAAAACAGTCATTTTCCTTATAGACTCTGCCAGATTCTTAGTATAAGCATCCGGCTTCATACGCCAGCACCAGTTCCCTCCCAGAGTGGACGGGGTATTGATCCTCGCCTCGCTTCCCAGTCCGAGGTAATCCTGCATGGGAATTATCGCCGTGTCAGCCACACTCATCATCGCATGCCTTATCAGTACATAATGAAAATTCTTTGCACTCTTTATCCCCATGTAATCTCTGGCGAATTTCTTATCTTTTGCTCCCGCACTCTCGTACCATCCGACAGATGTATCGTTATCATGCGTACCTGTATAAACTACGCAGTTCTTGTTATAATTGTGGGGAAGATAATTATTCTCTTCATTGCAGTCAAACGCAAACTGAAGAACTTTCATCCCCGGGAATCCGGTCTTATCCACAAGCTTAAATACCGCAGGTGTAAGATACCCCAGGTCCTCGGCAATTATTTCTTTTTTCCCAAGCGCTTTCTTTACTGCGGCAAAGAAATCATATCCCGGGCCCTTTTCCCAATGGCCAAATTCTGCCGTAGCATCACCATACGGAATATTGTAGTAGGATTCAAATCCTCTGAAGTGATCTATCCTGACTACATCATATAATGAAAAGCACATTTTAAGTCTCGATATCCACCATGCATATCCGGTCTTCTTATGATAGTCCCAGTCGTAGAGCGGATTTCCCCACAGCTGTCCCGTTGCGGAAAAATAATCAGGCGGGCAGCCTGCCACACCGGTAGGATCATTATTATCATCTAACTGGAACAGTTCGGGATTGGACCAGGTATCAGCACTGTCATATGCGACGTAAAGCGGAATATCTCCGATTATCTTTATTCCCTTTTCATTAGCATAGTTTTTCAGTTCAAACCACTGCTTATAAAAATAATACTGAATGAACTTATAGCACATCAGCTCATCGGAATACTTAGGATCATCCGCATATTTTTTTATTGCCGGCTTTGAATGCTTTCTTATCTCATCCGGCCAGTAAATAAAACTCTTGCCCTTAAAATTTTCCTTTAACGCCATGAAAAGAGCATAATCATCCAACCAGAATTTATTTTCTTTAGTAAACTTTATGAAATCCTTGTCTTCTGAGATTTTACTTTTGAGAAATGCCTTCTTTAAAATCTTAAATCTGCTCTTATATATTTTTTCATAATCAACTTTTTCCGGATCAGCTCCCCAGTCCCTGCTCTCACAGTCTTTTCTGCTTATCCATTTTTTTTCAATAAACTCTTCTATATCCACAAAGTAAGGATTGCCTGCAAAAGTTGAAAAAGACTGGTAAGGAGAATCTCCGTATCCTGTAGGTCCCATAGGAAGAACCTGCCAGTACTTCTGTCCTGCACTCGCTAAAAAATCCACAAATTCATATGCTTCTTTTGAAAAACAGCCTATGCCGTATTTTGATGGTATTGATGTGATAGGCAACAGAATTCCGCTTCCCCTCATAGCATCCTCCGAAAACGTTTTCTATTGATTATAACATACAGGCACTTTTCGTCAAGATTTATCCCACTGCACACTATTACACAAATATATTAAATGAAATTATTCATTTACTAAAACTTCCCACACCATGTAGTCATGTCTGACGGTGTTTTAGAAAGCACACTAATTATATTCGTTTATATAAAAACAGCACATGCTTGATGTGCTGTTTTCTGATATAGATTATAAATAATTAATCTAGCGGATTATTTCTTAGAAGTCTTCTTAGTAGCTGTTTTTGTTGCAGTTTTCTTAGCAGTTGTCTTTTCTGCTGTCTTCTTTGTTGCAGCTTTCTTAGCAGTTGTCTTCTCTGCCGTCTTCTTTGTTGCAGCTTTCTTAGCAGTTGTCTTTGCTGCTGCCTTCTTAACTGTTGCCTTCTCTGCTGTCTTCTTGCTTGCAGCCTTGGCTGTTGTCTTTGCTGCTGCCTTTTCTGCTGTCTTCTTTGTTGCAGCCTTGGCTGTTGTCTTTACTGCTGCCTTCTTAGCTGTTGCCTTTCCTGCTGTCTTCTTGCTTGCAGCCTTGGCTGTTGTCTTTGCTGCTGCCTTCTTAACTGTTGCCTTTTCTGCTGTCTTCTTGCTTGCAGCCTTGGCTGTTGCCTTTTCTGCTGTCTTCTTTGTTGCAGCCTTGGCTGTTGTCTTTGCTGCTGCCTTCTTAGCTGTTGCCTTTTCTGCTGTCTTCTTGCTTGCAGCCTTGGCTGTTGTCTTTACTGCAGTTTTCTTTGTTGCTGTCTTAGCTGCCGTCTTCTTCGCCGTTGCCTTTTCAGAACTCTTATCTGATGCTTTCTTTGATGTAGACTTATCAGCAGTCTTCTTGCTTGTGCTCTTCTTTTCTGTTGCTTTTTCTGAAGTCTTCTTTGTTACAGGCTTTTTGGCCGCAGATTTCTTTGTTTCTGCCATGGTCTTCCTCCGTTAAATTAAATGATGTTTTTCAAAAAAACTTACAATAAACTTTTTTACATTCACGATTTTATCTTATTGTTTAAATCATTTCAACCATTTTTGTTGATTTTTCAAGGTTTTTTCAGCTTTCTATCAGCTTTTTTAATTCTTCTATCGTGAATTCATAATCCTTTTCACAGAAATCGCAGTGTAATCTTACGGGTTCACCATCATCTATCATTGCCTGCAGTTCTTTATTTCCAAGGCTTATCAGAGCCTTTGTTACACGTTCAATAGAACAGTTGCAATAATACCTTACCGGCATCCGATCTTCGACACTGACATCATCAAGGAGCTCATTCATTATATCTTCCATGCTTTTTCCTTGTTCTAATTCCTGTGTAACAGAAGAAAAAGAGGACAGTGTTTTTTCTATCAGGCTCAGTGTTTCATCAGATGCAAAGGGCATAACCTGAATGATAAACCCACCCGAATGTTTTACACTTCTGTCACGGTCTATCAATACCCCCAACGCAACGGATGTGGGAATCTGTTCGCTTTCAGCGAAGTAATATGTAAGATCCTCTGCTATCTCACCGGAATGCAGAAGGGTCTGCCCTACATAAGGTTCCTTCATTCCCATATCCCTTATTACGGAAAGCATACCGCTCCCGATCCCTCTTCCCACATCAAGATGTCCATCATCACGCAGCGGAAGCTCCACGTGATTATTGTAGACCAGTCCTTTAACATTTCCATTAGGATCAGCCGTAACAGTAAGGCTCTTCACAGGACCATCGCCATCTATCTTAAGCGTAATTATATCCGATTCATCCTTTCCCATTGCTCCCATCATAAGACCCGCAGTAAGCAGCCGTCCTAAAGCTGCAGTACAAAGAGGAGACAGATCATGGATCTGTCTCGCCTCTTCAACCGTATCTTTTGTATATGCTGCAAAAAACCTTATCTGGTCACCGAATGCGGTGCCCCTTATCATCTCATCTTTCATAACGAACATACCCTATTGTGTACCCTTTTTTTCTTTCATTATCATACTTTCCACATTCTGGCAGTACCGTGCATGATGAGCCTTCTTTATCCCATACATGTGTTTATCAGCAATTGCCAAAGCTTCTTTTATATCAAAACCTTCACCAAATGATGTATTGCAGATACCGTAACTGGCCAGTACTCTGTAATCCTTTCCTGATGTTTCATTATATGCATCAAGAGAGTCATCAATTCTTTTTATAATGCCGGCTTCATCACACTCGCCTATGATAACGGAAAATATCTCATCTCCGCCAAACCTCACATTGAAAGCATCCTCCGGACAGGATTTTTTTACGGAAGCTGCAAGAGCCGAGATGGCCTGATCCCCCTCTTCGTGTCCGAAATTATCATTTATTACTTTAAGTCCATCCAGATCATACATTATGATAGTAACAGGAATCCCGGAATTCTTCTTTTCCTCAAGGATCCTGTCAAAGAACCTGTTAAAGCCGTTCCTATTGTATAGTCCCGTCAGAAGATCATGTTCATAATAGTCATTAACCTGTTTAACAAGATTCTTCTGGTAACTCATATTGATGTAACTGCCTATTCCCATACCAAGAGTTCCCGTAGTACTTGCAGTCCTTGTATACCTTGTATTATCGCAATCAGCATAGTTGTAGCATACATAGCCAATAGGAATATTCATGTAATCAAGGGAGTTGAATATAAGAGGATTCCCCGTTGCTACCATCTCCGAAAAAAGCTCATTATCCGGACTCATTATAGTCCTGCCTTCCTCAAGCTGACGAATGATACGTTTTTCGTCCATATTCACATATACGGTAAGATCTTTAGGATCAAGCTTTTTCTCTGCGGAATCAAAATAGTATTCGTCACTCCTAAAGCAATTCTTATTAAGCACCAAAAGCATATTCCCCATTATATCCTGGTCATAAAGCTTTCTGTCATTAAGCCTGTCTACCATTTCCTCCGGAGAACTGCTTACCTGCATATCCATTATTATCTTATACATCATCCGGATATCGTCCTGATGTCTGTAAAAGCTGAAATTAAAATTACTGAGGAGTACATCATTATCTATTTCATTAGCAGGATCCCCCGTCGACTCGTTTGCTACCAGAGCCGGCAGCACTCTCGTACATATAACATCATCCGATGTGACAGTACCGTTAAATACACCCTCTATATAATTTACGGTAGCTTCGGAAAATGACGGTGTAAGACAGGCAGCGGTTGTTATTTTGGGTGAAACCATAAAGACCTCATCCAGTCCGTCAAAGCCGGTTATTACCAGGTCATCAGGAATGGAGTACCCGCTCTGCTGAAAAACCTTGCTGACATTTATAGCCATGATATCATTAGCACAGAATATTGCATCAGGTATCTGACCTGATGCAATAATGCGCTTCGCCTCTCCGGCAGCCGGAACTGCCCAGAAGAGGCCATAGCTTACCATACTTTCATCAAAAATAAAACCGTATTCACTTATGACATTCCTGAAGGCATCAATCCTCTCATCGGAAAACTTATTATCAGGAATCCCGGCCATGATATGAGGTCTCTTTATATCCCGCTTTTCAAAAACATGCCTTACCACATTTTCGAAACCGGTTTTGTAATCAAAGACTATAGCTGACACGCCCTCATAGTCTCCATCGACAACAATAACCGGAAGATTGTATTTTTTCGAATTCGCTATAATCTTCTCTGTAACAGTACGACACTTTATCTTTTCATCCATTATGACGACAACATCTGCCAGATCATAAGGAATACTGTCAAAGACCGAAGCTTCAGCCGGTATGGCATCTTCCTTCCAATAGATATCCGCATTGACAGCAAAGATCAAAAGCACAGCATCCATTTGGGTAATGCGCTCATTGACCTGCTCAATATAATCATGCACCTGAGAATCAAATATTCTCGAAGTACAGAGAATAACTATTTTCTTATTTCCAACCAACCTTTAAAACTCCAGCGCCTGCTTAAGATCATCGATCAGATCTGCCTTGTCCTCTAATCCGCAGCTCATCCTCACCATTCCTGCAGGAATTCCGGCTGCATTAAGCTGCTCTTCTGTCATCTGACGATGTGTTGATGTTGCGGGATTCAGACAGCAGGTCCTTGCATCAGCAACATGTGTCTCTATTGCTGCAAGTTTCAGTCTCTTCATAAAGCTTTCCGCAGCAGGCCTTCCGCCCTTCAGCACAAATGAAACCACGCCGCAGCCACCGCCGCCAAGGTATTTCTGTGCTACATCGTAATACTTATTGCTCTTAAGTCCGGGATAGTTAACTGATTCGACTTTATCATGCCCCTCAAGGTACTCCGCAACTGCCTGACCGTTTTCCACATGCCTTGGCATCCTTACATGCAGTGATTCAAGACCGAGATTAAGGATGAACGCATTCTGGGGTGACTGTATGGATCCGAGGTCACGCATGATCTGGGCCGTAGCCTTCGTGATGAATGCGCCTTCCTTCCCAAACTTCTCAGCATATGTTATGCCATGGTAGGAATCATCCGGCGTAGTAAGTCCCGGGAAAAGATCGGCATGTGCCATCCAGTCAAACTTGCCGGAATCAACTATTGCACCGCCCACTGCCGCACCATGACCATCCATATACTTTGTTGTGGAATGTGTGACAATATCTGCGCCCCACTCGATCGGCCTGCAGTTTACGGGCGTAGGGAATGTGTTATCGATGATAAGGGGCACGCCATGTGCATGTGCAGCCTTTGCATACTTTTCAATATCAAGCACGGTAAGTGCGGGATTTGCAATAGTCTCGCCAAATACTGCGCGGGTATTTTCTTTAAAAGCCGCATTCAGTTCTTCCTCACTTGCATCAGGAGCAACAAAGGTCACATCTATTCCCATCTTCTTCATGGTAACGCTTATGAGATTAAAGGTTCCTCCGTATATTGAGGAAGAAGAAACGATGTGGCTTCCGCATTCACATATATTAAAAAGTGAATAGAAATTAGCAGCCTGCCCTGATGATGTAAGCATGCCCGCAGTACCGCCTTCCAGCGCGGCAATCTTGGCTGCCACATGGTCATTTGTGGGATTCTGCAGTCTTGTATAAAAATAACCGCTTGCCTCCAGATCAAAAAGCTTGCCCATATCCTCGCTGGTATCGTACTTAAAAGTCGTTGACTGTACGATGGGGATCTGTCTCGGCTCTCCGTTTGACGGTGTGTAACCTGCCTGTACGCATTTGGTATTTAATCTGTAATCACTCATTTTTTCCCTCCAAAGTAAAAATAGCCGTTATTCCGCATAGGAATAACGACTATATTTTATCACTTGTAAGATGATAATTTCAATAATACCGCGAATTGTTTGCACCGTTACAAGAAGGTTTTTGCGCCAAATTAACCATCATCAGCTTACTGATGGTGCAATTGCTCCTGCAGCTTATTACAGGTTATCCTCATTCTTAAGCTTCCAGATATCCCTGTTGTACTCAGCTATTGTACGGTCTGAAGAAAAGAACCCTGCCTTTGCGATATTCGTAAGACTCATCTGCTGCCACTTTCTCCTGTCCTCATAATCGGCAAACATGCGGTCCTTGGTCTCTATATAATCCTCCAGGTCTATAAGCGTCATGAACCAGTCCTTATTAAGGAGTTCCTTATAGAGCCGTTCCAGATTTTCTTTCTTTCCTACAGCCAGTGCCTGCTTTCCGACTATGAAATCAACCGCTTCCTTTATCACGGGACTCTTCTTATAATAATCTTTTGATACATAATCAGCGTCTTCATAATGCTTTATGACAGTGTCGCTGTCCAGACCGAACTCATAGATATTCTCAGGTCCTACCAGGTCACGGATCTCAACATTCGCTCCGTCAGCAGTTCCTATGGTAACGGCACCGTTTAACATAAATTTCATATTGCCGGTTCCGGATGCCTCTTTGCTGGCAAGGGATATCTGCTCAGAAATATCGCATGCCGGGATAAGCTTCTCCGCATAGCTGACATTATAGTTTTCAACCATTACAAGCTTTATGTATTTATTCACATCAGGATCGTTATTGATGATCTCCTGAAGAACTAACAGAAGATGTATTATATCCTTTGCAATAACATAAGCCGGTGCGGCCTTTGCTCCGAAGATAAAACTGATGGGCCTTACAGGCTTTTTGCCATTCTTTATCTCCAGATACTTATGGATGATGTACAGGGCATTCATCTGCTGCCTCTTGTACTCATGAAGCCTCTTTATCTGTATGTCAAAAATCGAATCCGGATCAAGTTCCACGCCTTCGTGATCTTTTATATATGCAGCAAGCACCTTTTTGTTTTCCTTCTTGATATTCTCAAGACGGGAAAGTACCGCATCATCTTCCCGGTACTGAAGGAGCTTTTCAAGCTCATCAGCATCTTTCTTGTAATCCTCACCGATAAGATCAGTGATCATATCCGCCAGGGAATGATTGCAGGAAAGAAGCCAGCGGCGGAAAGTGATACCATTGGTCTTGTTATTAAACTTCTCAGGATAGATCTTGTAAAAGCTGTTAAGCTCGGTATTCTTAAGTATCTCGGTATGTATGGCAGCAACACCGTTTACGCTGAAACCGTAATGGATATCGATATGTGCCATGTGCACCTTACCATCCTTATCTATGATCTGAACCTTTTCATCCTTATACTTAGCTGCCACCCTCTTGTCCAGTTCCTTTATGATAGGCACAAGCTGGGGCACAACCTTCTCAAGATACTCAAGGGGCCACTTCTCAAGCGCTTCGGCAAGTATGGTATGGTTGGTATAAGCACAGGTCTTTGATACCACCTCTATCGCCTCATCGATAGTGAACGCCTTGTCATTTACAAGGACACGGATGAGCTCGGGGATGATCATAGTCGGATGTGTATCATTTATCTGGATCACTGCATGCTCATCCATATGGTGAAGGTCATAATCATGTTCCTTCATATCCTGCAGTATCAGCTGGGCCGCATTGCTTACCATAAAATACTGCTGGTATATCCTCAGGAGATTTCCTGCCTCATCGGAATCATCCGGATAGAGGAAAAGCGTAAGATTCTTCTCGATATCTTCTTTGTCGAAATCTATGCCTTCTTTTACTATTGACTCATCAACAGACTCCACATCAAAAAGGTGAAGCTTATTAATTCCGTTGTCATATCCGATGACATCCAGATCGTACAGCCTGGAAACCACTTCCCTGTCACCGAATTTCACCTTGAAACGGGTATCGGTCTTATGGAGCCATGAATGCTTTTCCATCCAGGGATTTTTCTCAGCCATCTGCAGATGGTCTTTGAATACCTGCTTAAAAAGCCCGAAATGATAGTTAAGTCCTATTCCGTCTCCCGGTATGCCAAGGGTTGCGATCGAATCCAGGAAACATGCCGCAAGTCTTCCCAAACCACCGTTTCCAAGAGACGGCTCCGGCTCCATCTCCTCTATCTTTGCCAGATCCTTGCCCTTAGAAGCCAGCAGTTCCTTTACCCTGTCATAGAGTCCCAGGTTGATCAGATTATTGGAAAGAAGCTTACCGATAAGGAACTCTGCCGAGATATAGTAAAGCTTCTTTTCTCCGTTTATGACATCGCTGGTGGTCATAAGGGTTTTGGTCATATGGAGCAGACAGTCGTAACACTGCGCATCATCGCATTCCTCAAAGCTTTTTGAGAAATACTTCATTGCAAAATCATCCAGCTGCTGCTCAAGCCGTCCCTCCAGTACCTGTCTCTGCATGTTAGGTAAATTGTGCATTTTATCCCATCTCCTTTTATGATCTACTTCTTTAGCGCCTATAGAGAATATAACAAGTGATCCCACATATTAATATTATAAGTTATAAAGTATTCTTACCCCATTCCTCTTCCCTGCGGAGCACATCCTCGTACTCCGGCATGGCAAGTTCGTGGGGCAGGATGATATTTCTTCCTTCTTCTCCCTGCAGAAGCCTTACAGCTTCCCTTACCGCCTCCGCTGCTATACCTGAGAAATCCTGCTTCACGGTATGCATCTTCTGGGCCGCATAGGACATAAGCCCTATTCCGTCAAAACCGCATATGGGATGGTAAACATCCATCTCCTTAAGTGCGAACATTGCACCTATTGCCATAAGATCTGATGCACAGGCGATCATATCCGTATCATTGCCTTCCCGGAAAGTGATCTCCCTTGCCTTTCTCTCACTGAAATCCGCATATTCGATCTTAAGCTTCAGCTTATGCTTATCGGCGAACTCCTTTATCCCCTGAATGCGTCCCTCTGTGACATATGCATTCTTTTTGCCGGCTATATACAGCACCCTGTCGCCGGAAACCTGGGGAAGAGTTGCTTCCGCCACCTCAAACTGTGCCTGCTTCTGATCGATCCAGACTGACGATATCCCGTCCTCCGCGATCGGTGAATCCACTATCACCGTCTTGAAGCATTTTCTGTATACCACTTCTTTAAGGACATTGTCGTCCTTGTTGAATCCAAAGAATATCACGGCACCTATGCCCAGGGACTGAAACTCTCCTATGATCTCATCGGCAGTCAGGTCTTCAAGCATGGAATAAAAATAAGTCCTTACTGTCAGGCCCTGTTTTTTTGCTTCTTCCAGAGCCCCGGAAAGGTACCTCATATCCAGTTCATCTATGGACTGGGACTGCTCAACGGAATTGATGACCAGTGCGATGCGTATCCTTGTTTTGGAAGAAAGTGCAGCGGCAATAGCATTGGGCACATAGTGAAGCTCCTGTATTGCATCATTTACCGCCTGTCTTGTCTTCTCGCTGACATTCGGATAACCGTTCAAGACCTTAGATACTGTCGATATGGCAACACCCGATCTGTCCGCAACATCCTTTATAGTAACCATTCCAAAACCCCGAGAAAATCTGATCTAATCTTTGTTTCTGTCCTGCACGACCTATGGCAGCCGTTGTTTTTGGCACCTAGACATTTTAGTAGGAATCACGCTAAAATTCAAGTGGAAATCGTTTTCCCACCTCCCCGGATCCGATCAGATATCACTTCGGATTTTCATTTTTGCGCGTTATAATCAATGTTTTCAGCTATATACCTTACCTCGCAGTATGCAGAATACTCCGTCTGCTCCCACTCGGCCATAACGCGTCCTACTGCTGCTTCTACAGCTTCCTGTTCCATTTCCGGCAGCAACAGAAAGAAACGGTTCTGTCTGCTCTGAAAAATTATATCCGTTCTCCGCAGATGTTCCCTCAGGATTTCTTCAAAGCACATGACCGCATCCGAAAGCGGTATTTCTCCGCATTTTGCATCAATGGCAAAAAGCAGCTTGCAGGCTTTTGACTTAAATCTTTTAAGGAAACGGATTATAAAACGGTAATTGGCCGAAAAAGCATCCTGCCCCAGTACCATGGCACCCATGCCTGCCCCCCGTTCTTCAACGAGCCGTGTCACGCGTATCAGTTCCCTGCCCAGATCACTGTCAGAATCCTCTGTATCCTCTATCTGCGAACTGTATACCTCATATCCGTGTTTTCCACCCAGCTTTACCCTGTACAGACTGCTGTCGGCATACTGGAAGAGGACAGAATAATCCGTACCGATCTCAGGCACCAAAACCACACCGGCAGATATTCCAAGGGGGATGCCGAAATCTTCCCCCATAAGTTTTTCGGCTTCGGCGGTCAGCAGGACGTTTAGCCGGTTTACCAGCGCCTCTATGCTGCTTATTTCAACCACGCCATCCAGGAAGAGCATAAACTCATCTCCGCCTATCCTGCTGGCAATGTCATTCTCCCTGATACTGCGTCGCACGATATCGGCAAATGCACCCAGCACCCGGTCTCCCATATCATGTCCATAAAGGTCATTTACCAGCTTAAAGCTGTCAAGATCAAGCACCATAAGTGCCCCTGTATTTTTCTCACATAGAGCTGAAATCTTTTCCGTTCCGCTGCTCTTGTTTAAAAATCCGGTAAGCTTGTCCGTAGAAGCTTCTTCAGCCAGGTCCTCGAGCATCCTGCTGTTCTTAACAATATTGCTTATGCGGCTGACCAGTATCTCTCTGTCAAAAGGCTTTCTTATAAAATCCGATGCGCCTTCCGACAGTCCCCGCTTTTCCGTCTCCGCATCTTCATCACCGGTAAGAAAGATCACAGGTGTCGGGAGCCTGTCCTGATTTTTCTCGTACTCCCTGAGACGCTTCAAAGCCTCAAAGCCATCCATTTCCGGCATCATAATGTCCAGAAGTATAAGATCCGGCTCATTCTTTTCCATAAACTTAAGCATGTCTTTACCTGATCTCATACAGGATACTTTCATCCCCTGTGAATTCAGCAGTTTTCTTGCATTTGTAAGGCACAGGGCATCATCATCCACGACTGCTATCCACTCCTGCATCATTAATTCCCCTCTTCTTTGGACCAAAGCTCTACAATACGATACCGCTCTACACCGGACTAAAAATAATAGAATATTATAACATATATAAACTATCGGAAACAAACCGCTGTATTTTGATATTACCGCCGGATTGAGTTATACTTATATTAATTATATCCGGCCTTTGCCGATATAAAATATAGGTATTATGGATACATTATTTTTTTGTGGAGTTATTATTATGAAGATGATTACAAATACTGTGAATAACAAAATTTTCAGAAAGAATAATAAGGCATTTACACTGGTGGAGCTCATTGTTGTACTTATCATACTTGCCCTGCTGGCAGCCATACTGATCCCCTCGCTTATCGGCTACATAGATAAGGCAAAGAATGGAAAATACCTTTCCAACGCAAAACCTGCAAAGATGCGGCACAGGCCAAGTTCGTGGAACAGTACGGAATGAACGGGGAAGTGGCTCCTAACTATCCGATAGTTTCCGGACTTACTGTCGGCGTAAACAGTAACGGAACATGCAAAAGCAATAATGGTGATCTTGACACGGTCACCAGCGATTTTGCAAAGGATATACTTTCAATGGCCGGCGTAGATCCCTATTTCTTTATGGTGGCAGTAGGAAGCAACCAGACAAAACTTAACAGAGGCGGTGAACCAGCCGGAGCCCCCACAGCCGCTTTTTCAAAATATACTGTGTATTATGCCGTATATATTGAAACCGAAGACGCCCCTGTCTGGCATTATTATAATAATGAATGGACCACCGAAAGTCCCAGGAAGGACACATCCGGCAACGGTCTTACATTCAACGGAAACAATGTGGTATTAACCGGCCCCCTTAAGGATATGCGTCTTCAGTATTATCTGATTGCAAACCAAAATAAAAAATACCCGTCAAATAATAGTGACCAGAACAAAACATTTAACAATCCCGATTTCTGGAACTGGATAAAAGGTCTTGACTAACACTTCGTTACGGTAACAATGAGGGAGAGATCGCTATGAAAAACAAGAAGATTACGGCACTGCTCCTGTCAGCCGCTCTGGGGCTCTGTGCCATCGGATGCACGAATATAAATGCTGAAAATCAGGATACGTCAGCCGGCGGATCTTCTTTATCTGAAAAAGGCACAGGAGCTGCCATAGAATTCGATAATGTCACAAATACACCATATGATGAAGACAGTTTACGGGATGCATACCTTGAGTATTCCTTTGACCTTTGCAGGAAAACTGTGGCTAATGGAGATAAAACAGAAAATATAATGATCGCCCCTTCCTCAGCATTCATTGCATTGGAAATGACCGCATCAGGTGCAAGGGGCAACACACTGGAGGAGATGAGCGGTCTGCTGAAAAGCACGGAGCCTGACATGCCAATGGAAGTCCAGCATTTTGCCATCGATTATCAGGACCGGCTCAATAATGCAAAAGGAGTAAAACTACGCTCCGCCAATTCCATCTGGCTTAATTCCGATATTCTGAATGGAAAAATAAATAAGGATTTCACAGATTACGCCGGAAGCAAATACCACTCTGAAATAAATGAATCAGCCTTCGGTCCGGATACCGTAAATGAGATCAACGGCTGGGTTGATGACAACACAGACCACATGATTCCCACCATCATCCAGGATCTCGATCCGCTCTCTGCGGCAGTCCTGGTAAACGCAATAGCGTTCGACGGTGAATGGGCTGTAAAGTATGAGGATGATCAGGTCCATGAAAATGATTTCACAAATGCTGACGGAAAAAGCGAAGACGCACTCTATCTTGCTGAAACAGGCAGTATTTACTTTGAATCCGATAAGGCTGTGGGATTCATGAAGCCTTACGACGGCAATGAATATGCCTTCCTTGCAATACTTCCCAAGGAGAGAATAAACGCAAATGACTTCATGGCAGATTTCACTGCCGATGACTATCGTGAATTCTATGACAGTAAGACAGAAGGTGGTGAAGTCCGTACCATAATCCCTGAGTTCACCTACGATTACGAGTATCTGATGAACGACACTCTTAAAGATATGGGCATTAATACCGCCTTTTCCTCTGCGGATGCAGATTTTTCAAATATCGCTGAATTAAAGGATAACAATCTGTTCATATCAAGAGTCATTCACAAGACACATATCGAGCTTGACCGGAACGGTACAAAAGCCGCAGCTGCAACAGCAGTGGAAATGAAAGAGAATTGCATAGACTACAAGGAAGTCTACCTCGACCGCCCCTTTGCCTATGCCATAGTAGACACAGAAAACGGAGTACCTGTTTTCATCGGTACTGTAAACAACGTTGACGGCATGGCTGAACAGATTGAAGCTCATACTGCGGATGAAGAAACCGATGAGGCTTCGACTGAGAATGACAGCACCCCCGCAGTCAGTGATGAAACAACGGAGCCCGCAGCCGATTTTGAGCCGGCCGATTCCAGATTTGCATTCGAAACCAAAGACATATACGGAAATACAGTAAGCGATGATATCTTCTCACAATATGATGTCACTGTTGTAAATGTATGGGGAACCTTCTGCTACTACTGTATAGTGGAAATGCCGGAGCTACAGGAGTGGTATGAGTCCATGCCCTCCAATGTAAATATAATAGGCATAGTCTGTGATATACAAAATGAAAATGACTCCTATTACATCAGTGAGGCGCAGAGCATAGTAAAAGATACCGGAGTCGCTTATACAAATCTCATCCCGAAAGACGGATTATTAAAACTGATGGGTGAGATTTCAGCCGTTCCCACCACTTACTTCATAGACAGAGAGGGCAATGTG
>JAEEGL015370583.1_pt1 | contig 18561 bp, 16 predicted proteins | sample 9134231 | NCBI WGS metagenome assembly JAEEGL01 (sample SAMN16246548, study PRJNA631951) | gut metagenome | biome: gut microbiome; feature: rumen; material: fiber-attached | host: Bos | place: Iran: Karaj | collected 2018-10 | reverse complement strand
GAATTAGTAGAAAATAGTATAGATGCTAAAAGTAGTAAGATAAGAATAGATTTATTAAATAGTGGTGTTAATGAGATAAAAGTTACTGATAATGGAATTGGAATGGACTCTGATGATGCTTTACTTGCATTTCAAAGACATGCTACTAGTAAGTTATTGAGTGATAAAGATTTATTTAATATTAATTCACTTGGATTTAGAGGTGAAGCATTACCTTCTATTGCATCAGTAAGTGAAGTTGAATTAAAAACATGTCAAAAAGATGTAGGTACTAGAATTGCAATTAAAGGTGGTAAATTAATTATTAATGAGAAATGTGAAGCTAGAGTTGGTACTGAAATAATTGTTAAAAAATTATTTTATAATACACCTGCTAGATTGAAACATTTAAGTAGTTTATATACTGAGCTTGCAAATGTAAGTGAGTTTGTAAATAAAATAGCATTATCTTATCCATCTATATCATTTACTCTTACTAATGATGGTAAAACATTATTAAATACTGATGGTAGAGGTAGTTTACTAAAGGTTATAAATAGTATTTATGGAATTGATATTACAAAAAGAATGATTGAAGTAAGTGGTAGTGATGATGAATATAGTATAAGTGGATATATAAGCCTTCCAGAAGTGAATAAAAGTAGTAGAAATCATATGATTACTATTGTAAATGGAAGGATAGTAAGAAATTTAGAAATAAATAAGTGTATTAATGAAGCATATCATACTTATAAACCAGATGATAGATATCCAATAGTTATATTAAATATTGAAGTTGATACATCATTAGTAGATGTAAATATACATCCTACTAAACAAGATATTAAATTTAGTAAATTAGAAGAATTGAAAGAGTTAATTACTAATATTATAATTAATGCATTAAAAGAAAAGATACTTATCCCTAAAATGGAAGAAAAAAGTACTATTCCATTTATTAATAAAGTTATTGTAGAAAAAGAAGTTGTTGAAGATAAAAAAGAAGAAATTAAAGAAGAGAAAAAATATGAGGAAGTAACATTAGATTTAGATTATATAAAGGAAGAAACTAGCACCTATCAAGAAGAAATAGTGGATAATAAAAAAGTACCAGTTATGTATCCGGTAGGAGTAGTAAGAGGTACATATATAGTGTGTCAAAATGAGGATGGTATGTTTTTAATAGATCAGCATGCTGCTAATGAGAGAATAAATTATGAGTATTATTATGAATCACTTACTAATAAGACAGAAGTAGTGAATATGTTAATACCTATTAATTTGGAATTTCCATCTAATGAATATTTAATTATTAAAGAAAATTTAGATATATTAAGAGATATTGGCTTTGATATAGAAGAGTTTGGTATAAGTTCATTTATAATTAGAAGTCATCCAATATGGTTACCTAAAGGTAATGAAGAATTAGCTATAAAGAAAATATTAGAATTAATTGTTGAAAAAGAAAAGAATTTTGATAAACAAAGGTTTAATGATAGAGTAGCAGCTACAGTAGCATGTAAAGCTAGTATTAAAGCGAATGATGCGATAAGTATTGAAGAGATGGAAGTATTAGTAAATAAGTTAAGACAATGTAAAAATCCATATACATGTCCACATGGTAGACCTACAATTATATTTTATTCTAATTATGAGCTTGAAAAGCTATTTAAGAGGGCGATGTAATGATTATAGTAATAATTGGACCGACTGGTGTTGGTAAAACAAAATTATCACTTTCACTAGCTCATAAATATAATGCGGAAATAATAAATGCGGATGCTATGCAAGTATATAAAGAAATGAATATAGGTACAGCTAAAGTAGAAGATACTGAAGGTATAGTACATCATTTATTAAGTATTAGAAGTGTAGATAATCCTTATTCTGTATATGAATATCAAAAAGATGGTAGAAAAGTATTAGATAAATTAATAAATGAAAACAAGAATGTAATAATAGTTGGTGGTACAGGATTATATATTAAGGCTTTACTATATGATTATAGATTTAATGATGAAGATAGTAGTGAAGTTTATGATAATCTTTCTAATGAAGAAATATTAAATGAAATAAGAAAAGTAGAAGATACTGATATACATATAAATAATAGAAAAAGACTTATAAGAGCCTTAAATAGGATAAAAAATAATAACGGAACTAGTAATAATGGCAATGAATTATTATATAAGAATGTATATTTTATAGGACTTACTACTGATAGAGATATATTGTATAAAAGAATTAATGATAGAGTAGATGAGATGGTTAGTGATGGACTACTTAATGAAGTAAAAGATTTATATGATAAAAATATAAATACTATACCTATAAATACAGCTATTGGTTATAAAGAATTATATAAATATTTTAATAATGAAATAAGTATAGAAGATGCAATAAATTTAATAAAGAGAAATTCAAGAAGATATGCTAAAAGACAATACACATGGATTAATAATAAAATGGATGTTAAATGGTTTGATGTTAATTTTAATGATTTTAATTCTACTATTAAAGAAGTAGAAGAATATTTACAAAAATAAGTTTATATTAAAAATAAAAGTACAAATAATAGAATAATAATTTAGTATTTGTACTTTTTGTATGTAATTATATATTTAATTTTAAAATGTAATAAGTACATAATAATTACTTTTTATTTAGTTAAATCTTTTATTTAGTACTATAATTTGATATAATTATATTGGATGCTAGAGGTGAAATTATGGCAAAGAGAAAAAAGAGAAAAAGTGAAGAAAAAGAAAGTAAACACGGGTTCGAATTAATAGGACTTTTGTGGATTTTAATATCTATAATTGGTTTTGGTGGTTCTGAGATATTTGGACCTGTTGGTAAGGTTATATCAAATTTTAGTATATTTCTTACAGGTTCTTTATGGATTGTTCCTTTAATATTTGTATTTATATTTGGTGCATATGAAGTAATAAAAAATGAGAAAATTAAAGCTTTATCACTTAGGTTATTTGGAGTATATTTAGTAGTTATTGGATTACTTATATTCTGTCATATTAATTATGTTACTAAAAATAATGCAGAAATTATGGCTACATTAGAAAGTACAGTAGATCAATTATTAAGTGTATTTGGTAATAATTTAGATCCAAATGGTGGTGGAATTATAGGTGCTGCATTCTCATTATTGTTTGTGAAATTATTTTCTGTAAAGGGTACTTATATTGTTTCTATATTTTTAATAGTTTGTGGAATAATTATTGCATTTAATATATCTATAATTAATATTATTAAGAAGATGTTATCAAATCTTAAGAATATGTCATTTAAAAGGGAATTTAAGAAGCAAGGAATTACAGTTAATGTAGAAGAAGATCATGAAGATGAGGTTGAAGATTTAACTGGTAAAAAGATTATTAGTAGTTTAGATGAATTAGATGATAATAGAGTTGAGGAAGAACAAGAAGAACTTGATGCTTCTACTATTAGTTATGAAGAGACAGTTGTAGATAATTATGTTCTTCCAGATTTTAGAACTATTTTAAAGAAACCTACTAAGGTGAATAGTAGTGAAAATAAGGCTGTAATTAGAGAAAATGTAGAAAAACTAGAAAGGGTTCTTAGTGATTTTGATATAGTTGCAAAAGTTGTAGCTATTAATGTAGGGCCATCTATTACTCAATATGAAATGGAATTAAAAAGTGGTACTAAGGTTAATAAAGTATTATCAATTTCAAGAGAAATAGCATTAGCTCTTGCAGCAAAAGATATAAGAATACAGGCTCCAATACCTGGTAAAAGTACCATAGGTATAGAATTGCCTAATAAGACAAGTGTGGGAGTTACATTAAGAGAAATAATGGAAGATATTCCTAAATCCATGGAAAGTTCAAAGCTTGCAGTTGCATTAGGTAAAAACATAATGGGTAAGACAATGTTTATGGAGATAAATAAGACACCACACTTACTTGTAGCTGGTGCAACAGGTAGTGGTAAATCTGTATGTATAAATTCCATAATAGTTACATTGCTTCTTAGAACTAAGCCGAGTGAAGTTAAAATGGTATTAGTTGATCCTAAAAAGGTTGAAATGAGTATGTATAATGGTGTGCCACATTTACTTATGCCAGTTGTAACAGATCCTAAAAAAGCAAGTATTGCACTTATGAAAATGGTATCTGAAATGGAAAGAAGATATAGTTTGTTTGAAGAAACGCGCACTAAGAATATTGGTGATTATAATAAATATGTTGAGGATAGAAGAAGAAACTTAAATGGAAAATTTGAAAAATTACCTTATATAGTAATAATAATTGATGAACTTGCTGATTTAATGCTAGTAGCAGCAAAGGAAGTAGAAGATTCAATATTAAGAATTACTCAAATGGCTAGAGCAGCAGGTATACATTTAATTGTAGCAACACAAAGACCATCAACAGATGTTATTACAGGTATTGTTAAAGCAAATATTCCATCACGTATTTCATTTGCAGTTTCATCAAGTATTGATTCAAGAACAATTCTTGATATGACAGGTGCAGAAAAATTACTTGGTAAGGGTGATATGTTATTCTTACCGATGGGTGAAAATAGTCCTGTTAGAATTCAAGGAGCTTATGTATCTGATGATGAAATAAATAAAGTTATTGATTATGTAGTTGGGCAACAAAAGGCTCAATTTGATAATAAATTTAATTTGGATGCAACTGCTACTACTATGCATAATGATGATGTAGATAGTAGTGATGTTGATGAAAAAGATGATCCTCTGTATAAAGAGATTGTTGAATTTGTAGTAAAAACAGGAAAAGCCTCTGCATCTTTACTTCAAAGAAAGTATAAGCTTGGTTATAATAGAGCAGCAAGGATAATAGATTTGTTGGAAGAAAGAGGTATAGTGGGTCCTCAAAATGGTTCAAAACCTAGAGAGGTTTTAGTTAAGTTAGAAGAAAAAGGTGATGAAGAGTGAGAGGAGAGAATTATTACTTAATATTAGTTATGAAATCTGGCCAATTATATAGAGTTTATCGAAAACCTATAACATTGCGTATGATGGATGAAAGAACTACTAAATATGAAAATAAAGATGAACTAGTAAGAACTATAATTGCAAATACAGGTGTCCCAATAAGAATTAGTGATGTATTAAGTGTTAAAATAATGATGCAGCCTAATAAAGAAAAAGAAGTATATAAAAATGAAAAAGGGCCATTATATAGGAAAGATAATGGAGTACTAAGTATGGATTCTGTTGCTGCTAAATTTGAACTTTTAGCAAAAGATAAGTCTTTTGTAAGAAAATTTATAAAAAAATATAAAGGTATTAAAAATTTTAATGGTATTGCATCTTCAATAGAAGCAGCTTTAAATAATGATGAAGATTATTTAGAGGATTTGGCTTGTTTGTCAGAAAAATTATTTTCAACATATAAAGGCTCTAGAAATATATATTTAGCAATGAGAGCTTATGAACAAGAAAAGAAAATGAAGAAACAGAAAAAAGAATTATCAGTATATGATGTATCTGAAGATGAAAAAGAAGAAATGGAGATTGAATATTTAAAAGAACATGAAAGAGAATTGTTGGATATAGATGATTTTGTTGGTAAGGAAGATTTATCTCCATTTGATGCTCATAAGAAAAAATAGAATTAATGTATATTAATTCTTTTTAGTAGGGGATTTATATGACTATAGATGAGTTTATAAAATATTTAAAAATAGAAAAAAATTATAGTAAGTACACAATTATGAATTATGAATTAGATATAAATGATTTTATTAGTTTTTGTAATGAAGAAAAAATAAATATATATAAAATTAATTATAATGAAGTAAAAAAATATTTAATTAAATTATATGATAAAAAATATAAAGCATCTACTATATCTAGAAAGATAAGTTCATTAAGAATGTATTATAAATTTTTGTATAATAATAAATTTGTAGATAAAAATATATTTAAATATATATCACTTCCTAAGAAGGAGAAGAGATTACCTAAATATATGACTAATACAGATATAGATGAAATATTTAATATACCTAATATAAAAACGCCAATAGGTCAAAGAAATAGACTTATTCTAGAATTGTTATATAGTACAGGTATTAGAGTATCTGAATTATGTAATATAAAAATAAATGATATTAATTTTGGAGAAAAGAGCATAAGAATATTAGGTAAGGGTTCTAAAGAAAGAATAGTATTATATGGTAAACCATGTGAAGAAATATTAGAAAAATATATAGAAGATGGAAGAAAAGTATTATTAAATGGAAAAAATAATGAATATTTAATAGTGGGAACTAATAAAGGAAATAGATCATTTAGTACTAGAAGTGTAGAATTAATTATTGATGATATAATAAAAAAAGCAGCACTTAATAAAAATGTTACTCCTCATACTTTGAGACATACTTTTGCAACTCATTTATTAAATGAAGGCTGTGATATATTAATTGTTAAGGAATTGTTAGGACATTCATCATTAGATACTACAGGAATATATACTCATGTTTCTAATGAAAGATTAAGAAAAGTATATTTGAATAGTCATCCTAGAGCAAAAAAAGATTGAAATAATATTTTATTTGTGTATAATAAAATTTGTAGGAAAATGATGGTAGGTGTTTGGTATGAGTTATATTGTAAAAGGTGGTGCATATATAAATGAAGATAGATATGCACAAGTATTTATGAGAGCATATAATGAATTAACTCCAATGGAACAGAAAATAATATATGAAGCAAAGGTTAACAATGATAATAGATTGTATTCTGAATATTTAAAAATAGTTGTTAAGTTAGCAAGTAGTATATTTGATGAGGATGAATCATTAGGAATATTAGTTTATAGGAGAATGCTTCCTAATATAGTTTTAGAGAGCGATGAAGATGTTAAAGCATTTAATGATAAAATGAAAAGTAAGGTTAAATAACCTTACTTTTTTAATTTGATTTTTGTTCATTCATATAATGATCATATCTAATCTTTAATTCAGCATCATAAATTTTTAATTCATTCTTTTCTCTTAACCAATCTAATGCAAAGATAGATATGTTTTCTGTATTACTAATTAAATTGTTAATTAATGTATCTTTAATATTATCTTTAGCTTCCTCTAATTTTGGTTTATCTTTTTGATCAGTCTTAAGTATAATATGATATCCAAATTGAGTTTTTACTGGTTCTTTAGTATATTCATTAACTTTCAATGCTACAGCAGCATCTTCAAATTCTGAAACCATTTCACCTCTATTAAAGTAACCTAAATTGCCACCATCAGATGCACTTGAATCTTTAGAGTATTCTTTTGCTAAATCTTCGAATTTTGCACCATCATTTAATTTTTTAATAACTTCTTTTGCAGTAGCTAAAGCTTTTTCTTCAGCAGCCTTTTTTTCTTCATCAGTCATATCATCAGTAGCTTCAGATTTAATTAGTATGTGACTTGCTTTAATATCACCAATAGCTTTTTCATTATAGTATTTTTCAATATCTTTATCAGTTATTAAAGTTGCAGCATAATCTTTAATTGCTAATTCTCTTTTGTAAGACATTTCTAATAAGTTTTTCAATGCTTTTTCACTAGCTATATTATTATAACTTAAGAAATCTTGAAAATCTGATCCATATTGATTTTTCAATTGAGTTACTTGAGAATCAATTTTAGTTTTCATATCAGTAGTTGTCTCATATACTTTATTAAGTAATAAACCATCAATTGCATTAATTAATGATTGAGTACCATAATTATCTTTTAATTCCTGATAAAAATCTTCAGTAGTCATTTTTAAACCATTTAATTCAAATACCAACTCACTACCATCTTTTAATTTTGGAACACGTCCACATCCTGTTAGTGTAAGTACTATAATAGATACACATAATAAATATTTAATTGCTTTTTTCATTTTATCCTCCCAACATTTACAATAATAGCAAAAAAAGAATAAAAATACAATAATTTAGTTATAAGTAATCACAATCTTTTTCTTTTGCCATAAAATAATGTGAAAGATAGAAAAGGAGGAATCGATTATGGGACACGGATATGTTAGCGGTGCAGCTATAGTTCTTGTATTATTTATAATTTTAGTAATCGTAGTTGGTGCCTACATTTAATAAGGAGGTGTAAAAATGGCTTGTAATACAACTAATAATTGTGGATGTACTAATAACAATGGCTTTCTTGTAGTTATTGTTTTATATATTTTATTAGCTATCATATTAGGATCAGTAATATGCTAAGAAAGATTGAGAAATCAATCTTTTTAACTAAACCTATAATAGGAATAGTTGGAAGAAAAGATAATGAAATAATTAAAGTAACTAATAGTATTGTAAAGGCTATTATTAAGTGTGGAGGAAATCCAATACTTATTTTACCTAGTAATAGATTAAAAGATATATTGAAAATATGTGATGGAATAGTGATGCCAGGTGGTACTGATATATATGACTATGATAAATATATATGTAATTATGCTATAGAAAAGGATATACCACTATTTGGAATATGTTTAGGAATGCAAATAATGGTAAATACTATAGAACTTAATACAAAGAATCATAATAATGTTACCCATAAAATAACTACAATTAAAGGAAGTATTATAGGTAAAATAATAGGTAATAGTTATGTAAATAGTAGACATAATTATCATGCAGTAGATGTTGGAAATTATAAAGTAACAGCATATTCAGATGATGGAATAATTGAAGCAATTGAGTATCCAAATAAAAAATTTAATGTAGGAGTACAATGGCATCCAGAAGATATGATAGATTTTGATATAAAACAATTTAATTTAATAAAAGAATTTATAAACGCTACTGAATGTAAGTAGCTTTTTATTGACATACTGATAAATTGTAGTAAAATATTTAGTGCTAAAAGGAGTGACATGATGATTAAGACATTTTATAGTGATATATCTAATGGATGTATGTCAGAGAAGAAAGAATTTTATAGTGATTCTATGAGTACAAATGATATAATTAAAGATTTAAAAGAAAGAAGAGAAAAGCTTGGTCAATTAAAAGGTTTTGATGGTAATAAGATTCTTATTCCAGTCCCTATGAATAGTAGACCATTTACATATAGAGATGTTACTGAGCAAATAACAGATATTCTAAGTACTGAACCAGAATATGATTTATGGGATATAGATATACCTTGTGACATTATGATAATTAGAAGTACATTAAAAGGTGTTGCATTATCATATCCTGTTGCCGATTGTCCTGTTGTAGTAGTTAGTACTAAAGATACATTTGGAATAGCACATTGTAGGGTGGATTTAGTTGATAAGAAATTACCAATTAGTTTAGTAGATGCTGTAAGTAAAGTATCAAAGGCAAAAGATAGTGAATTAAGTGCTTATATTGGTCCATGCGCAGGTTATAATTATATTTATGAAACATATCCTTATTGGGCAACTAGTTCAGATTGGAAACACTTCATAACTGATGAATATTCTGGATATAGGATAGATTTAAAAAGAGCAATTATGTCTCAATTAATAAGAAGAGGAGTAGGTAATATTATAACTTCAACTGTGGATACAATTAGTGACCCTAATTTTTACTCTGATTATGCTTGTTTCCATGGCGCAAAAACTAAAAAAGGTAAGTTTTTAACAGGTGCTTATTTTGATACTAAATATAAAACAAGATAGAATTTTCTTGATAAAATAATAAATTGTGGTAAAATACTATATTAAAAAAGGGGGATGTTATGATTAAAATATTTAATAGTAATATATCTAATGGTCCTATGAGTGGTAAAAAAGATTTTTATAGTGATACATTAAGTAGAGAAGAAATAATAAAAGATTTGAAAATTAGAAGACAAAAATTAGGTAAATTAAAGGGGTTTGATGGTAATAGATTAATAGTACCATTAGTTACTAATAGAAAGCCTTTTACATATCATGATATTACAGAAGAAGTTGGAGACTTATTAAATGAATATCCAGAATATGATTTATGGGATTTGGATATACCTTGTGACATAATGATAGTTAGAAGTAATTTAAAGGGAGTAGTTTTATCTTATCCAGTAGCAGATTGTCCAGTAGTAGTAGTAAGTTCTAAAGATACTATTGGTATTGCACATTGTAGTTCAGAAATGATTGATAAAGAATTACCGATTAGTCTTGTAGATGCTGTAAGCAAAGTATCAAAGGCAAAAGATAGTGAATTAAGTGCTTATATTGGCCCATGTGCAGGTTATAATTATGTATATGAAACATATCCTAGATGGGCAACTAATCCAGAATGGAATTACTTTATAGAAGAAACAGATAAAGGTTATAGAATTGATATAAGAAGAGCAGTAATGTCTCAACTTATGAAAAGAAATATTAAATTTGTAACTACATCTACTATAGATACTATAAGTGATCCAAGTTTCTATTCAAATTATGCATATAAACATGGTGATGAATCAAAAAAAGGTAGATTCTTAGTAGGTGCTTACTTTGATAAAGAAAAGGTAAAAACAAGATAAATTTATCTTGTTTTTTTACTAATTTGTTTGCCTATTTTCTTGATTAGCATATAATAATAGTGATAAAATAAAAGTAGGTGAGATAATGAATATTAAAGATGTTTATATAAATTATGTTGAATACGGTAACAAAAAAGGTAAACCAGTAGTATTACTTCATGGTTGGGGCCAAAATATTGAAATGATGAATCCTATTGGAAAAGGTTTAGAAAAAGATTATAGAATAATAGTATTAGATTTACCTGGTTTTGGTAAAAGTAGTGAACCAACATATGGATATACTGTATATGATTATTATGAAGTATTATGCGAATTTTTAGATAATTTAAAAGTTAAAAATCCAATATTAATAGGTCATTCTTTTGGCGGAAGAATAGCTATTATTTATAGTGCAAAAAGAAAAGTGGAGAAATTAGTACTTTTAAGTGCTCCTTTTAGAAGAAGTACAAAGAAACATACTTTTAAAGTAAAATTATTGAAATTTATGAAAAAAGTACCAGTAATAAAAGAATTAGAAGCATATATGAAAACTAAAATAGGATCTACAGACTATAGAAATGCATCACCAATGATGAGAACAATACTTGTAAATACAGTAAATGAAGATTTAACTGAGTATTTAAAAAAAATAGAAATACCTACAATATTGATTTGGGGAGATTTAGATACAGCAGTTAGTGTAGAAGATGCTAAATATGCAGAAAGCATAATGAAAGATGCAGGATTAATTATTTATGAGGGATGTACACATTATGCATATTTAGAAAGAATTGATCAAACTATAAATGTATTAAAGAGTTTCTTAGGAGGTAAATAATGAAAATATTACTTACTTTTGTATGGATAATTTATATGTTTTATATAACTAAAGATTCATTACATATGCTACAACAAAACTTATATGATGATGATTTTAGATATTTTAAATGGTTAAATAAAAACTTTACTAGGTTAATGCTATCATTTGCGTTATCACAAGTATTTTTAATATTCTTTATTTTATTTATAAATAAAGGAATAATAATTGATATATTATTTTTAATTATATATTTATTATTAATAGTTAGAAGTTTCGGTATTAGTTATAAGGTAGTAGTAAAGAAACCACTAGTAGTAACAGCAAGAATAAAAAGATTATTATTAACTATTTTTATATTAATATCACTTATGATATTCTTTGGATTAAAGCTAAATATCAATTATTATATAATTTTATCTTTTATTGGATATTTTATGTATTATATATCTCTAATAGCAGTAAAAATAAATATACCAGTTGAAAAATGTGTATTCTTGAGTTTTAAAAGAAAAGCAATGAATAAACTTAAAAATATGCCTAATTTAGATGTAGTAGGTATAACAGGTAGTTATGGTAAAACAAGTAGTAAAAATATATTAAATGAAATACTAAGTGTAAAATATAATACAATTCCTACACCTAAGAATTTAAATACACCATATGGTCTTATAATGACTATAAATAACGACTTAGATAAATTTGATGAAATATTTATAGCAGAAATGGGAGCATATAAAATAGGAGAAATACAAGAATTATGTGATTTAGTACATCCTAAATATGGAATATTAACTAGAATTGGTAAAGCACATATGGAATTATTTGGATCACAAGAAAATATTCAAAAAGGTAAATTTGAATTAATAGAAAGTTTACCTAGTGATGGGGTTGGAATATTAAATAAAGATGATCCATTACAAGTTAATTATAATTTAAAAAATAATGTAAAAATATTATGGATAGGTATAGATAATGATGCAGATTATAAAGCAACTAATATTAAGGTAAAAAATACTGGTACAACTTTTGATCTAATTATTAAAGGAGATAAAACAAAATATAGTTTTGAAACTAAATTGCTTGGGTATGCAAATATATATAATATTTTAGCAGCTATAGCGCTTGGTCATTACTTAAAAATAGATATATCAAAATTACAAAGAACTGTAAAAAGTGTAAAACCAGTTGAACATAGACTTGAAATTAAATACAATGGTGATATATACTATATAGATGATGCATATAATTCAAATCCAATCGGTTCTTCAATGGCACTTGATGTACTTGATATGATGCCAGGTAAAAAGATTATAGTAACGCCAGGTATGATAGAATTAGGTAGTATTGAAGATGAAGAAAACACTAAGTTTGGAGAACACATTGCAGAAGTTTGTGATGAAGTAATACTTATTGGTAAAGAACAAACTAAAGCAATATATGCAGGATTAAAAAACAAAAAATATGATGAAAAACATATTCATATTTTAGATGAAGTAATAGACGCATTTCCATTAGTAAATAAGTTAAAAGGAAGAGAAACTTATGTACTATTAGAAAATGATTTACCAGATTTATTTAGATAGGAGTGAGAAAGTGAAACTAAGAGTAGGTGTAATATTTGGTGGTGAAAGTGTTGAGCATGAAGTAAGTATTATTTCAGCTGTTCAAGCAATGAAATCATTAGATGAAGAAAAATATGAAATAATACCTATATATATAGGCAAAGATAGAGAATGGTATACAGGTAGATTATTAAAAGATATTGAAATATATAGTGATTTAGATTTAATGAAGAAATATGCTACTAATGTAGTACTTTGTAATAAAGGTGATAAATTTGTACTTATTAAAAAGAATGGTATAAAAAGAATAATAGATTATATAGATTTAGTACTTCCTGTTGTACATGGTACAAATGTAGAAGATGGTACATTACAAGGATATCTTGAATTAATAGGTATTCCTTATGTTGGATCAAATTTATATTCTGCAGCAATAGGTCAAGATAAAGTATTTCAAAAACAAATACTTGAATCATCTAAATTACCTGTAACTAAATATATGTGGTTCTTTGATTCAGAATATAAAGAAAATGAAAAAGAAGTATTAAAAGGAATTAAATCTATAGGTTACCCAGTAATGGTTAAACCTGCAAGACTAGGAAGTAGTGTTGGTATAAGTAAAGCAAAAAATGAAGACGAAGTAAGAGTTGCTATAGAAGAAGCTATTAAATATGATGAAAAGATATTAGTAGAAAAAGTAGTAGAAAATTTGATAGAAGTAAATTGTAGTGTACTAGGTAACTATGAAGATCAAGAAGCAAGTGAACTAGAAGAAGTAATGGGTGCAGATGAATTCTTAAGTTATAGAGATAAATACCTAGGTAATTCAAAGAAAACAGGTTCAAAAGGTATGGCATCTACTAATAGAATATTACCTGCAAGATTAGATTCTAAAATGACTAATGAAATAAAAGAATTATCTAAAGAAGTATTTAAAGTATTAAATGCTGCAGGTGTTATAAGAATAGATTATTTAATAGATAAAAAATCTAAAAAGATATATATAAATGAAACAAATACTATACCTGGGTCATTATCATTCTATTTATGGGAAGCAACTAATAAACCATATAAACAATTATTAGATGAAATGATTAACTTAGCAATTAAAGCATATAAAAGGAAGAAAAGGAAAGTATTCTCATTTGAAACAAATATATTAAGTAACTTTAATGGCTTAAAAGGAAGTAAAGGTAAATTAAAAATGTAAAAGACTTTTAAGTCTTTTTTAATTATGATAAAATGTATATAGGTGAAAATATGAGCAAGATTAAATACTTATTTGGTAGAATAAAGAATATGAATATAAATAATATGTTTAAAACAATAAATGATATTCATAAGAAAAGTAAAAAATCTAGAATATACTTGTTTTTTGATATGATTAATTGTGCAATAAAATATCAATCTGGTTATGTAGATTATTTACTATTTGAAATGTGGAATTTAAATAAAGAAGAAAGAAAAACGGTATTAACAAGAGGTAAAAATAATATATTTGTTAAATACTATAATGATAAAAATTATAATCATATATTTTTAAATAAAAATGAATTTAATAAAGTATTTAAAGATTATTTAAATAGAGATTATATAATACTTGATAATAATAAAGAAGAATTTAATAAATGGGTTAAAAATAAAAAAGTAATATTCTGTAAGCCTACTAGTGGAACACATGGGGATTCTATGGAAAAGATAGTAGTAAAAGAATTTAAAAAAGATTTATATGATTATCTAGTAAATAAAAATTTAATATTAATTGAAGAAGTAGTAGAGCAATGTAAAGAAATGAATAAAATGTATCCATATGCTATTAATACAGTTAGATTAATAACAGTACATAGATATGATGGAAAATCTAAAGTAGTAGCAGCATATCAAAGAATAGGTAATCACGGATATATAGTTGATAATTATAATGGTGGAGGTATGGTAGTACCTATAAATGAAAAAACAGGAGTAATAGAATACCCTGCAGTAGATAAATTAAAAAATGTATATTATGAACATCCTATGACACACACTAAGATAGTTGGATTTAAAATACCAAAATATAAAGAAGCAGTAGAAACTGCACTTAAAGCATCAAAAGTAGTAAAACAAGTAAGATATGTAGGATGGGATATAGCAATAACAGATAAAGGACCAGTTATAATAGAAGGTAATGAATATCCAGGTCATGATATATATCAATTGCCAATACATAGAACTAATAATATAGGTGTACTTCCTAAATTTGAAGAATCATTAGGTAAAATAGAAGAATTAGAAAAAGATATGAAAAATATGTGATATCTTTTTTTTGTTATTATTAAAAAATTATGTTAAAATGTATTTAGGTGATATTTATGAAAAAAATATTAACAGGTTTACAACCAACTGGTTCTATCACATTAGGTAACTATATAGGTGCGATTAAACAAATGAAGGAATTACAAGATAATTATGAATCATATATATTTGTTGCTAATATGCACGCTATAACTATACCTAAAGATAGAGAAGTGTTAAGAAGTAATACTAGAAATTTAATAGCATTATATCTTGCATGTGGTATTGATCCAAGTAAGAATACTATATTTTTACAATCTGAGAATCCATATCATGCTAATTTGTCATGGATTATGGAATGTAATTCTTATTTTGGAGAATTATCAAGAATGACTCAATTTAAAGATAAGAGTAGTAAGAATGCTAATTTTACAGTTGGTTTATTTACATATCCAGTATTGATGGCATCTGATATATTGCTTTATGATGTAGATTATGTACCAGTAGGTATAGATCAAAAGCAACATGTTGAATTAACTCGTGATCTTGCAGAAAGATTTAATAATAAATATGGTGACACTTTTAAAGTTCCTGAACCATTAATAACAAAAAGTGGTACTAAGATATTAGATTTAGTAAATCCAAGTATTAAGATGAGTAAATCATCAGAAAATAAGAAGGGTGTAATATTCTTATTAGATGATTTAGAAGTAGCAAGAAAGAAAATAATGAGCGCTACTACTGATAGTGAATGTGTTATTAAGTTTGATATGGATAATAAGCCAGGTATATCCAATTTAATAAATATATATATATCTCTTACTAATAAAACTATAGAAGAAGTAGAAAATGAATTTATGGGTAAGAATTATGGTGAATTTAAAAAGTGTGTTGCAGATGTAGTAGTAGATTTCTTAAGAGATATTCAGGAAAAATATAATAGTTATATAAGTAGTACTATAATTGATGAGATATTAGATAATGGTAAAAATATAACTATTAATGAAGCTAAAGCAAAGTATGATTTAGTAAAAGAAAGAATAGGACTAACTAGATAGTCCTTTTTATAAATATAAAGAAAATGTGTTATAATAAATATATGAGGTGCAGTATGGTAATACAATTAATAATATGTAAATTTGCAGGTTTTATATTAAAAATATTGGGTAGAGGTTCTAATTATCCGGGTGTACTTGCATTAAAGTTAAATAAAAACATTACTAGTTATTTTAAAATGCCTAAAATAGTAGTAGCAGTAACAGGTAGTGCAGGTAAAGGTAGTACATCTACAATAATAGCTGAAACTTTAAGAAAATCTGGTAAAAGAGTAGTACATAATAAATTTGGTAGTAATATGTTACCAGGTATACTTACATTATTAATTACAAATTGTAAATTAAATGGAAAAATTAAAGGTGATGCTTTAGTAGTAGAAGTAGATGAAAGATATACTAAAGAAGTATTTAAAATGGTAAAACCAAAGTATGTAGTAATAACTAATATATGTAGAGATCAACCACCTAGACATGGGCATTTTGATTTAGTATATGACAAAATAAAAGAAGCATTGAATGATAATATGCATTTAGTATTAAATGGTGATGATCCTTATTTATATAAATATAGTTTAGATACTAAATGTGATATAACATACTATGGTATTAATAAGAATAAATATTCTTATAAGAATAATAAATTTAATAATATAAATATTAGTTATTGTCCAGTATGTAATTCTAAAATTAATTATAATTATTATCATATTGAGTCATTAGGTGATTTCTATTGTAATTGCGGATTTAAAAGGGCTAAAATTGATTATTTAGCAACTAAAATAGATTTAGATAATAAATATATGATAGTAAATGATAATAAAGTAACTATTGCTTTTAATGTACTTTATTATGCTTATAATATTTTAGCAGCATATTCAGTATGTTCATTAATTGGAATAGAAGAAGATAAAGTAACTGATTATATATCTTCTATGGCTAATAATACTAAATTAAATGAATTATATAAATATAAAGATAGAAATGTATATGTAATGAATAATAAGAATGAAAATAGTACTACATTTAATGAATCTGTATTATATGTATCTAATCATAAAGTGAAGAAAACTATTGTAATTGGTTGGAAAGAAATAAGTAGAAGATATGAGTTTAATGATATGTCATGGTTATATGATATTGAGTTTGAATTATTAAATGATAAGAATACAGATAAAGTAATATGTGTAGGAAGAGATAAATATAATATTGCTTTAAGAATGAAATATGCTGGATTTAAATCTAATCAAATTAAAATATATGATAGTTTAGAAGAAGCTAAAGATATGATTAAGAATAAATCAAAAGGAGATATATTTGCAATACTAAATTTTGATTATGTCATTCCATTTAATGATATTATGAAGGAGGATATATGATAATTAATATTTGTTATTTATATTATGATTTATTAAATTTATATGGAGAAATAGGTAATATAAAAGCACTTACTAAAGCATTTGAAACTCAAAAGCTAAAAGTTAATGTAGATAAGTTATCTATTGGTGATAAGATTAATTTTAATAAATATGATTTAATTTATATTGGTTGTGGTACAGAAAATAATTTACTTATTGCACTTAATGATTTATTAAGATATAAGAATGAATTAAAAGAATATGTTGAATCTAATAAATTTATAATAGCAACAGGTAATTCTATCGATCTATTTGGTAAAAAAATTAATGATAAGAAAGCATTAGAAATATTTAATTATAATACTAAGTTTATTGATAAAAGAATAGTAGGGGATTATATAATAGATAGTGATATAATTGATAGTAAAATAATAGGATTTCAAAATAGAGGAAGCATAATAGAAAATAATAATATATCATTTATAGATAAAGAAATAGGTGTTAATTATAAGAATTTTTATGGTACTTATTTACTTGGACCAATATTAGTTAGAAATCCAAAATTAAATAAATATATAGTTACTAAAATAATTAAATCTAAAAATTCAAAGTTTAAATTAAAAAAATATGACTTAAAATTAGATGAAGCAGCATATAAAAGTTATTTTGAAACATATATAAATTAATAAAAATGATAAATTGTAAAATAAAATCCAAATATTAATTAATTTATATTTGGATTTTATTATATAAATTTATATATTTCAGTATACATTAGTTAGAGAATTTAATCTTGAAAAATGCCTTGGGGGGAGGGTATAATAAGAGTATAAAATAAAATGGAGGAAAATATGAAAAAGAAAAAAGGATTTACATTAGTAGAATTATTAGCAGTAATAGTAATATTAGCAATAATATTAATAATAGCAATACCTCAAATAATGAATACAATAAAAACTACAAGATTAAAAAGTATAGAAGATAGTGCAAAATTAATAGCAACAAATGCAGAGAAAGATTATTTGGCACAACAAACAATAAAT
>JAEEGL014532824.1_pt1 | contig 18561 bp, 7 predicted proteins | sample 9134231 | NCBI WGS metagenome assembly JAEEGL01 (sample SAMN16246548, study PRJNA631951) | gut metagenome | biome: gut microbiome; feature: rumen; material: fiber-attached | host: Bos | place: Iran: Karaj | collected 2018-10 | reverse complement strand
GGTGCTTTCTACGTGCTGGTTTCCAACTCTGCAGGTAAAGAGTTCAAGGCCGCTACTGGCGAGTACCTGACCGTGACCCTCGAGGCTGCTTCAGACGCAGTTTCTGGCGAGGCCGTGATGAAGGACATCATCCTTGGCGATCTCGCTGCCCAGCAGATGAACACCGTGACTGAGGCCAAGTTCAACATCACCGTCGGTGGTGACACTGGCATCAGCGGCATCGAGGCTGACAACGCTGACGCTCCTGCCTTCAACATGGCTGGCCAGAAGGTCAACAAGGGCTACAAGGGCGTAGTCATCATGAATGGCAAAAAGGTTGTGAAGTAAATGAGCATTAAGCAGAGCTTGCTCATGCTTTAACGAACGTAAACAACCACGAGCAACGTTCAAGGTTGCGAATATAAAAGAGGTGTACGGTTTAGACTGTACACCTCTTTTCTTATATATGTAGAAAAAAGAGGGTTAAAAATTTGCAAGATTCAATAATTTTTTGTTATTTTGCAGGTTGAAATTACTAACTATGCAGAAATGTATAGCGGTATGATGTATAAGCTACGACAAATCAATGAAATATTAACAATACTAACGTTTATGAAAAAACTCTTTTTGTATGCATCCCTTATGTGCATAGTCTTGGTGTCCTGTAAGAAGGAATACCTCGTGCCGGAGGGAGATTTGCCATCTTGGCTTGGCGAGAGTATCTACAAAGAGCTGCAAGGATCGTCACAGTTGGAGGGTACGTTTACTACGTACTGTAGGCTGATTGACGACATGGGCTATACGGAGGTGCTGAGCAAGACTGGTAGTAAGACGATTTTCCCCGCCAACGACGAGGCCTTCGCACGCTTCTTCGCCAACGGGAACAACAAGTTCGGTGTCAGCAGCTATGAAGAGCTGACACGGTCGCAAAAGGCAGAGTTGCTCTTCTCGACGATGCTCGACAATGCCATCCTTGTCGGTGCGCTTTCCAGCAGGCAGAACAATGCCGGAAACATGTTGCAGGGTCAGTTGATCAAGCATGCCACCAACATGCGTGTCTCCTACGCCGTGACACCGTATGCTTCGCAGGACATGCCTGCCAACAACAAGTATTTCGATCGCTTTAGGGACAAGAGCTCAATACAGGCTGTGTTCGACAATACCGTGGCTCCGATGGTACACCTTACGGGCGAGTACATGCTGAACAACAACATGACTGTGACTGGGGCTGGGAGTGACTTTGAGGTGTTGACCGGCCATGAATACAATGACGGCGACGCATACATCTTCGACCGCAAGGTCATCAAGGCCGACGTTGTCTGTCAGAACGGTTACATCCACCAGCTCAATGAGGTGTTGGTGAATCCTGGCAACATGGCTGAGGTGCTTCGTGGAAACGATGACACCCGCTATATCTCACGTATGTTGGACTACTACTGCTTCCCCGACTCCATCGGTACGATGGCAGAACTGGTTGGTGACTTAGGTTCGGGGTCAGGCAGTCAGGACGTGGTTTATGCCATTCGCTATCTGAGCAAGAACTCGCAGCGCGCCAAGCTGGCACAGCCCAGGCGTGGCATGACGGTGGCCGACAACCAGTTGCTCGACTTTGATCCGGGATGGAACTACTACAATCCCACGCTGAAGGGACAGCCCGTCGACGACGATGCTGAGATAGCTGCCTTCCTCGCTCCAGACGACAAGGCCGTAGAGGACTATTTCCTGAAGGAGGGCGCCTACATCCTCAAGAACCTGGGAGATCCCACGAAAGACATCACGGCATCCAATCTCAATGACCATCTTGATGCCATTTTCAATAATGACCCGTCTATTTTCGCCAGCATCCTGAACAACGTGATGAAGCCTTATCTGACGAAGACCGTACCCAGTACGTTCTATACAGTGCAGAATGATGCCTTTGAGTTTCTGGATGTGACCAGAGACGACATTATCCGTAAGACCGACGGCAACTACGATGTCACTATTGCCAACAACGGTGTCATCTACAAAATGAACAAGCTCTTCGGTCCGAAGCTCTATAACTCTGTGCTCGGCCCGGCTTCAGTGTATAAGGATATGCGTACGATGGGCGAGATGCTCAACGACCACCAGACCACAGCCGGTACACCCTCCAAGCTGGGTGCCGACATGTACTACTACCTGCTCTCCATGAAGGCTCGCTACGGAATCTTTGTTCCTACGGACAACGAGACGCAGTTCATTATCATTGACCCTGCATCGGTGAAGGATGCCGATGGTCTGAAGGGCCTGCGCTTCCGCTTCGATCCCGACGAGACAGGCTCGTTCCATGTGCTGGTCAAGAAATACATCTATCAGTCGGGACCTTACAATCAGCTTAGCTCTTATGTAGAGGCTGCTGGTGCTCAGGATATCAATATCGAGACGGGAATTTTCAACAGTCAGATTAAGGACTTCCTCGACTATTGCACCGTCGTGCTGGCCGACTCAACGGAGACTGGCATGGGTGGCGCACAGTACGGACTCTATGGCAACCGCTTCTATAAGACTAAGCACGGTGGAGCCATCGCTGTCGGCGGCAGTCGTGTCGGAGACAAGGTGGCTGGTGGCCTGCAGGTGGGTGACGCTTCACAGTGGTCTACCATTACGCAGATTTTTGATGCCAACAGTGCTGATGCCAAGATAGAGAACGGTACCGTTTACCGTCTCGACTATCCGCTGCAGCCCACCATTACGAGTGTGATGGATGTCTTGTCAAATCGTTCGGAGTTCTACGATGAGAATGCCGACTATGACGTCGATGCTCCTGAGTATGACCACTTCCTCAACTTCTGCCTGCAGTTCAACAATGAGGACATCTACACCTTCGCAGGTATCCTGGACGGCAGTGAGAAGGAGGCACAGAAGAATACCAAGTTGAAGGCTTATCGCATCATCGATGATAACAACAACTGGGGCATGCTCAGTGCCTATAACTATACTATCTATGCGCCCACCTTTGAGGCTATGAAGCAGGCACAGCAGAACATGGGTTTGCCTACGTGGAAGAGTGTGATGGCAGTCATTGACGATTGGGAAGGCGCGGGCTTTGCCAGTCAGAAAGATGCTTCTGCATTTGTGAAGGAGCAGTTAGACAAGATGACCAAGTTCGTGCGTTACCACACGCAGAACAGTTCACTTTTCGCTGACCGCTACTTTAAGAACTTTGACCCCGAGACAGGACTGACGAAGCCGGAACCGGCGTATTCTACTTTCTGCTCGAACGCCCTTGGTATCGCCCAGACGTTGAACGTCTCTGGCGGTAACGACAAACTCACGGTGACGGATGCCTCCAGCACAGCTGTGACTATCAACGCATCTTCCGACAATGCCAACCTCATTGCCCGTGACATCACGACATCCAGAAAAAGTGATGCACAGTATGGTGCCTACAACGTCATTGAGACATCAGCCTTTGTGACTATTCACGGCATTGACACCCCCTTGTGTTATAACAGCAGCCGGCAGTACTAAGGTAAAAGTGAATAGTGAAAAAGTGTATAATTTGCTACCGCTTTAATAATTAAGCATTAAGAATTAAGCATTGAATATATGTCAAAATCAAGATTCCTATTGACGCTCTTGTTTGCCTTCGTCGCACAGCTGATGATGGCACAGGGTACAGTCATCTCGGGTACGGTGGAGGATGCCATGGGACCGATTATGATGGCCAACGTGGTGGAGCGCGATGCCAACAACCGTATCGTCAACGCTACACAGACTGATATGATGGGTAATTTCTCCATGGAGATTAAGAACCCGAAGAATAAACTTGTCATCTCCTACGTAGGTAGTAAGACAAAGATCCTTCCCATTGGTTCCACACGAGTCTTCAAGGTCAAACTGGAAGACGAAGGAACAGCTTTGGGCGAGGTTGTAGTGAAGGGACGCCGCACCAGCTCAGGAGGTCTGAGCATGGACCAGCGTGAGGTGTCCGTATCGAAGCAGACTTTCCAGTTAGACAAGGTGGAGGGTATGTCGTTTACCTCAGCCGACGAGGCCCTGCAGGGTGAGATTGCCGGTCTGGACATTGTTGCCAACTCTGGTAACCTCGGTGCCGGTACGTCGATGCGTTTGCGTGGTGTGTCTACCCTGAGTGGTAGCGCAGAGCCGCTGATTGTCGTCGACGACAAGATATTTGAGTACAACAATGCCGACATTGACTTTGAGAGTGCTGACGAGGAGGCTTTCTCCTCCCTGCTTGCAGTCAGTGTGGACGATATCGAAAAAATCGAGGTGCTGAAGGATGCCGCCGCTACGGCTATCTGGGGTTCTCAGGGTGCCAACGGTGTCATCCAGATTACCACCAAGCGCGGTAGTCGCGGTAAGCCCAAGGTGACGCTCGGCTACAAGTTCACTGGCACGTGGATGCCCAGCGGTTACACCTTGCTGAATGGTGACAACTACACCATGATGCTCAAAGAGGAGTTCTATAACCCAACCCAGAGTTCATCAGCCACTGCTACCATCAACGAGATTAACTATATTCCCGCTGAGTCGTGGGCTGATGCCAACAACTGGAACAAGAACACCGACTGGGTAGGTGCCATCAAGCAGTTCGGTCAGCAGCACGAGGCTAACATCAACATTTCTGGTGGTGGCCAGAAAGCCCAGTTCCGTATCTCAGCCAGCTACAACCACCAGTTGGGTACTGTCATCAAGCAGCGCATGAACCGTCTGACCACGCGTCTGGTCTTGGACTACAATGTATCTGACCGCATCCGCTTCTCCACCAACTTCGCGCTGACCTACACGGACAACCTGAAGAACTACACCTACGGAAGTAGCAAAAACAACAGCTCGAACAACGCGCTGCTCGCCATGGCTCTGGCGATGGCCCCGAACTCCAGCATCTACCGTTACGACAAGTATAACAACAATACGGGTGAGTACTTCCTGATGAATCCCACCAGGGATGGAATGACCCCTGACGACGGCAACTATACCTCTACCCAGCTGTCGGATGTTGTAGCCATTGGTAACCCCGTAGCATACGCCAACATGTCGTGGCAGAAGGAGAAGACCTACAGTATCGTACCCGACTTCAACATCAAGTACGAGCTGCTCGGCACTGAGCATGGCAAGCACCGTCTGACCTTTAACGGCCGTGTCTACTTTGACATCTATGCCTACTCGAAGCCGACCTTCATGCCGGGAAGCCTCTCTAACGGCAGCTATACCGACACCGACTATAACTTCATCACCAATACAGAGACGAACCAGTTCAAGATGGGTTCTCGCATAGAGCTAATCTATACGCCCTATTTCAAGAACGAGGATTTGTACCTCACGATGCTGGCACGCTATGAGGCCGGTACCCAGAAGAACACCTACCAGTACTTAGGCCAGAGCTCCATCCCCAACGGCATTGAGGCAGCCACCATCGATGCCCGTCTGATTGGCATGGACAACCAGCCTGGTACGACGAAGTCGGCCTGGCAGAACTGGGTGTACAACGCCCACTTCTCCTACAAGCAGCGTTACAATGTCAACTTCTCACTGCGTGGTGACGGTAACTCCAAGTTCGGACCTAAGAATCCTTGGTTCTATTCACCCTCTGTCTCGGTGCGCTACAATGTCAGCGAGGAACCCTTCTTCAAGTCGCTGCGCAAGGTCGTGTCGATGCTCGGCATCCGTGGCTCGTGGGGTATCACGGGTAGTTCCAGCGTTGCCGTTGACAACTACTTCAACCAGTACACTTCCCGTGCTGGCCGCTACGGTTCGGGCTACTACACTACCATGAGTGGTATGAAGCTCGACGACCTGCGCCCGCAGAAGAAGATTGGTCTGAACCTCGGTTTCAACTTAGGCTTCTTTGATGATAAGTTTGAGATCGACCTGAACATCTACAAGGAGAATACCAAGGACTTGATCATGAAGGGTATCCCCATTCCGACCTCTGCAACGTGGAACACCTCGACGACCCTCTCATACGGTAACGTCGGTGAGATGGAGAACAAGGGTTGGGAGCTGTCGGTCAATGCCAACAAGTTCATCAAGATCAAGAAGTTCACCGTCTCTGCCAGCTTCAACCTGGCTCAGAACTCCAACAAGCTGTTGAAGATGGATCAGCGTGTCCTCGACAACATGAACTCACAGCCCAGCTATAGTAGGCTCGGTGCCAGCTCTGTACTCAGCAGGGTGGTGGTGGGCGACCCGCTGTGCTCTATCTACGGATTCAACAGCTTAGGTGTTTACCAGTACACTTACGACTACCTCACCAACTACAATGCCAAGCAGCTGCAGTTGCAGTCACAGGCAGCAGCTCGTGGCGAGACCTACGACTGGAACTATGAGGCATGGATCAATCAGCAGCTGGCTGAGGGTAAGACTTTCCCCGTGGCTACCGACGAGAACGGCAAGGTCATCATGACCAACACCGGTGTACCCAAGCACCTTACATATTATTATGGTAACTCCGACTATGTGTTCAAGGGTGGTGATGCCATCTATGAGGACGTCAACCATGACGGTACCATCAACGAGCTTGACATCAAGTACCTGGGCAATTCGCTGCCGAAGATGCAGGGTGGTTTCAGCTTCACGCTGCAGTACGGCAACTGGAGACTGATCTCACGCTTCAACTTCCGCTGGGGCAACAAGATTATCAATACGGCACGTATGGGCTTGGAGAGCATGTATGGCACACAGAACCAGTGCGCTACGGTCACTTACCGCTGGCGTAAGGATGGTGACGTGACGCTGATACCTCGCGCACTCTATGGTACTGGCTATAACTATCAGGTAAGCTCTCGCTTCGTTGAGGACGGCTCGTTCCTGCGCTTCAACAACCTGCAGATTTCCTACAGCGTACCCAAGAAGGCACTCAAGAAGTACGGACTGACCTCCCTCTCGGCATACGTGACCATGAACAATCTCTTCTGCTGGACGAAGTACTCTGGTATCGATCCTGAGATTGCTGCCGGTACCTATTCACCGGCTACTGACGGTGCTACCACACCGAGATCCAAGTCTATCACGGCCAGTCTCAGCTTTGGCTTCTAAAGAATTGACAATTGATAATTGATAATTGATGATTATGAAGACATATATATATAATAAGGTAAACAAAGTTGGTTTAAGACTGTTCTCTTACCTCTTACCCTTTACCTCTTGCCTCCTTGTCTCCTGTGTGGACACGGTTATCCTGCCTGACAACAAGACTGTCGACGAGGACTTCTGGCAGAAGAAGAGCGAGGTGGATGCCGTTGTGGCAGCTGCCTACGCACAGCTGCGTGACCAGGCAGCCATACGTAACATGATTGTATGGGGTGACTTCCGCTCCGATGAGTTGGTGATGACCACCTCACTGCCGTCCTCTGCTGCATACAAGATTCCCTTGTCACAGATATACTCTCTCAACATTGAGACCGAGAATACGTTTACCTCATGGTATCCCTTCTATTCCGCCATCAACTACTGTAACCTCGTGCTGGAGAAGGCAGAGGACGTGATAGCTGTTGACCCGGACTATACGCAGGGCGACTATGACGCCAACAAGGCACAGATGCTGGCCTTGCGTGCATTTTGCTACTTCTATCTGACTAAGGTGTTCCATGATATTCCCGTGACACCAGGGGCGTACCTCAAGAGCAGTGCTGACCTCAATGTGCCGCAGTCGAATCCCGACTCTGTACTCAACATGTGTATCGACGACCTGAAGGAGGCATCCCGTTATGCCATCGCCGGCAACACATACGGTGACTGGCGCGACAAGGGCTTCCTGAATCAGGACGGTATCAATGCCGTACTGGCCGACATCTATCTTTGGAGGGCTTCCATCAACCGCGATGTCAGCGACTACGAGGCCTGTGTGGAATACTGCGACAAGGTGATTAAGGCCAAGAAGGAGGCCTACGAACAGAGTCCCCGCCAGCGTCGCTGGGGTGGTGACGATGAGAAGAAAGATTACTATCTCTCTGACTACGACGACATGTATGACGATATTTTCGGCATGAACGGTCAGAACGCCGACGAGAGCATCTTTGAGCTGCAGTACCGCCTCTCCAATGCTGCCAACACTGGTCTTGACCAGATGTACTACCGTTACAGGAACTCCTCTTCCGACAGCTACAGCTATCTGAGGGCATCGAAGCCATTTGGTACTGTCGATCCCACCGGCAACGGTGTATGGGTCAACAGCGTGGACCAGCGTCTTTATGAGTATGTGTTCAATGCTACCAACTCCAGTATGGAGCAGTTCAGCGTCCGTAAGTTTGTGGCTCCGTCCTCGGCAGGTACGAATAACACCGCTGATGGTGGCCGCTATACTCGTACGTTCTACCAGAACTGGATACTCTATCGCCTCACCGACGTGATGCTGATGAAGGCTGAGGCCCTTGTGCAGCTCTATAACCTTGGTGGCAAGGCTGAGGGTGACACACGCAATGAGCAGGCATTCTACATCTGCAAGTTTGTCAACGACCGTGCGCTGTCTGAGTCAAACGTTGGTTCCTACTCCATGAAGTACTCAATCTACAGGGACAAGATGGAAGAGCTGGTGCTGGCCGAGCGTGCCCGTGAGCTGTGCTTCGAGGGCAAGCGCTGGTTCGACCTCATGCGCTACAACTACCGTCACACACAGACGCAGGCCAGCCTGAGGAACAAGCTTACGGAGGGTTACGTCAATAACAGTGACGAGTTCTTCAGCCTGGCACTGCGCAAGTATGCCGTACCTTCTGCCATGAAGGCCAAGATGCGTGACGAGCGTTATCTCTATATGCCGATTAACCAGGACGAGGTGGAGATTAACACCAGTCTTGTGCAGAACCCTGTCTACAAGTCGTCCTCTAAGTATTGATATAAAGGTAAAGTAGTAAGAAAACAAAAAAGCAAAAGATATGGAAAGAACAATAATGAATAAGGTAAGGAAAATGGCTAAAGGCTTTTTACCCTTTTACCTTTTTACCCTTTTACCTTTATTTGCTTCCTGTGTCGAGGAGCCGGACGGCTCTAATCTCTTCTCCTCTGAAGATAAGACCATCGCAGAGTTGCTGCGCGACAGGTCAGAGCTGAGTGCCTTCTATGCCATTCTGGAGAAAGGCGGCTTCGACAAGTATATGGGAACGTATGGTGAGTATACCTGCTTCGCACCGGTCAATGACGGTGTGGAACCCTATCTCGACAGTCTCTATAACGACCAGTCGTACCTTATCTCCAAGGCCAAAGTGATTCACAACGGTATCAAGGACGATCCCAACTGGAACAACCTTGACGTCATGGCCAAGGTCGCCCTGATGTCCGACTCCCTGTGTGAGGACATCTCACGCTTCCACCTCTCTGGCGAGGAACACATGCAGGTAGACCTTGACGGTACTGCCACCACCTGGACCACGATGAAGACAGGTCGTAGCATCCGTGTCGGTACCTTCGGCGAGAATGCTTACAAGGAAGAGTTCATCGGACTCACCAGTCTTAATGACATCTCTGCCATCATCGACGGCGACATCGAGGCTATCAACGGCATCCTGCACGTCTGCTCAAATGTCATCCCGCGTTCCGACCGCACCACTGACGACCAGTTGCGCGTGGAGGGTGAGAAGGATCTCAGCATCTTCTTTGCCGCCCTTGAGGCTACGGGATTCACCGATACGCTCATGATTGAGAGCAAGCGTAACCCTGACGGTACTGCCAAGACCTACGACCTGGGTTCCAACCACAACGACCGCGACGGTAACTCGCTGTATTATCCGAAGGAGTGCATGATCAAGTGGACAGTCTTCGCTGAGACCGACGATGTGTTCAAGGCTGCAGGCATCAACAACTTCAATGACTTGAAGGCCAAGTGTGTGGAGTGGTACGGCAACTGCAGTGCCTGGTACGACTACATCAGCGAGAAGGGCATTACCATCAGTACCGGTGACGACTACACCAACCCGTTCAATGTGGTGAATATGTTCGTAGCCTATCACATCCTGCGTGCCGGTATGCCTATCGACCGCATCGTCTACGAGAAGAACAAGCAGACCGATGCCTCCTGGAACTTCTGCTTCGGTTACGAGCCGCAGGAGTATTTTGAGACCATGCTCCCCAATACCATTTTGAAGGTGTGGGAGACCAATCCCAAGTCCTCAAAGGATCTGTGGCTGAACCGCTATCTGACGAACAACACGCTGACCTCCAAGCTCGGTCTGTTTGGCATGCCAGGTGACGGGGACCATACCCTCAAGTTCCGTGGAGTGCCTGTCGACCGTGAGGGTAGCGTGGAGACGCTGAACGGCTACATCCACCGCATCAAGGGTATACTGAAGTACGACCAGAATGCGAAGGACGCCCTGCATGAGCGTCTGCGCTTCGACTCCTCGACGTTCCTCTATGAGCTGATCAACAATGGCCTGCGTGGCGCAACACCGGCAGAGGTGAGCACCATGAACGGTGGCGGTGACGGCAACCGTGTGGCCTTCGAGAATACCTATTTCGACAACATCGTCTGCTACAACCCCGGCACCCTGCTGCGCTTCAACGTGATGGGTGCCTGGCGCGCCCACAACAGCGACCAGTTCCAGGGCTGGGACGTCTACGACTTCGCCATCAAGTTGCCTCATGTGCCAACGGGTGACTACGAGCTGCGCATCATCTACCCGCCGATGGCTCGTGGCGGACTGATGCAGTTCTATCTTGGCAACTCGTCGAAGCAGAGCGACATGGTGGCCATCGGCATTCCTTTCGATGCCTGTGCCAATCCCTATCAGGATGCCACCATCGGTTATGAGGACATCGTCGACCGCTCCGAGGACGAGACATCAGACTGCGGTGTGGAGAGCGACCAGCGTATGCACGTCCGTGGCTATATGCGTGCTCCGGCTTCTTTCTCGCGTGGTACCTATAATACGGTTACTGACCCGTTGACCTACAACGACGATGACATCTATTCAGCAGCCAAACAGATTATCGGTTCCACCAGCTGCCGCTCTGAGACGGGCTACGGCACCATGATGCTCCGTCGCATCATCACTACCCAGCGCTTTGAGCAGGGTAAGGACTACTGGCTGCGCATCAAGAACCTTGTGAACGATGCCAACCTGGGTTGGTCGTTCGACTTTGTGGAACTGGTACCGCTTGACATCGTCAACAGTCAGACCATGACCGAGGACTGGTACTAAAAAGGAAAAGGGAAAAAGTGAATAGTGAATAATTTGCTACCGCTATAAAGTAAAACAAAATGAATATGAAATATATCAATAAAATAGGTGTAATGCTGGCAGCAGGCCTCCTGCTTGCTACAGCATCGTGCACCGATTACGATGACTACAACACGGTGCCATCGGACGCACTGCCCAGTGCCAACCAGACACTGTGGGAGAATATCTCTGGCGACCAGCAGCTGTCAAAGTTTGCGGCTCTGGCCAAGCAGAGCAATTTCTCTGAGACCTTGAACAGCCCGCGCTTCTTTACCGTATGGGCTCCTGTCGACGCTGCCATCAGTGATGCCGTGTACAACCGCCTGATGGCCAGTGACAGCACCACCATCGTAAAGCAGTTCTTGCAGCAGCACGTTACGGAGTATAACTATCCCGTTTCGGCAGCCTATGACAGCACCAGGATTGTCTCGCTCAACGACAAGCATCACATCTTCACTCCTTTGTCGTTCGACGGGTATGCCTATTATACTGGAACAGATGGAAAGCCCCAGGTTAACGTCCCGGCAACCAACGGTCTGATGCACAAGCTCAACGGTCTGTCGGAATACTATATCAATCTCTACGAGAACATCGACAAGCTGGAGGGATGTGACTCCATCAAGCACTACATCCAGAAATACGACGAGTATTACCTCGACGTGAATGCCTCCGTCATCGGCCCGCTCCGCGATGGTAAGCAGACCTATCTGGACTCTGTGATGAAGAAGCGCAACAATGTGATTAATAACATTATGCGTGCCAATCTGGACGACGAGGACAGTACCTATTGTATGCTGATTCCCAACGACAAGGCATGGAATGACGCGTATACCAGGATTTCTCCATACTTCAACTACATCGCTAAGATGGACTACATGGACCTCTTGAAGAAGAATTCTGTAGCCTCTTCCACGACGGCCACCACGGCCAAGGCCGACAAGGCCGTCGAGACGACAACCAAGGTGCTGCAGGACTCGATAACGTGCCGCAACATCGTCAGCGACCTCGTCTTCTCGAACTGGTATCAGGGCAACGCACCGCTGTTTGGTGGAGGATCGTTTGCTGCTGAAGACTCTACCTTGTCTACTCGCTATACCTACCTCACGGGTATGCAGGAAGTCCTCGACCATACAATAGGTACGAGTGAGATGAGTAACGGAATGACACGTACCATCGACTCGCTGACGTTCCGTCCGTGGGAGACGTACGTTCCCGTTGTGGGAAGCACTTACCCGACCGCCACGCTGAAGGTAAAGAAACTCTCTTCCCACAGCATTGCTTTGGATAGCCTGAAGGGAGAGCGTGACACCCTTTTCAGCAAGGTGCCTAAGAGGATTAAGGAGTTGATTATGCCTAACAAGTCACGGTTCTTCACCTATGTTGCCGTAGACAGTGCGGATATTGACGGTAACACCGGTAAGCCGGAGTTCAATTTCGCCATATATGGCGTGCGCTCGACGACCTATCATATCTATGTGGTAACAGTTCCCGCACAGGTTGAGACCCCCGAGGCAGACGTGAAGCCCTATTACCTGCGCTTCTATCTCAGTTGGACGGATGCCAGCAACAAGCAGCAATACTCCGTACTGCCGAGGATTGACGACAAGGAGGTGAAGGATGTGGAAATCACCACCGACAATGGTACCGATGGCAAGAAACTGGTTTGCGTCGGCGATCCGGGCAAGGTCAACGTCCTTGACCTCGGTGAGTTTACCTTCCCCGCCTGCTACTATGGGCTGGATGCCTATCCCAGCCTGATGATGATGCACACCAAGAGCTACACGTCGTCAGCCAACCGTAAGAAGTACGACCAGCAGATGCGTGTTGCCGGTGTTCTCTTCATCCCGAAGGAATACGACGACTATCGGAAACTAATTGATAAAGACTAATGACAACGATGAAAAGTACGATTTATAACATCCTACAGCGTCAGAGTCTCAGACTCTCACTCTGTGCCATAGCTTTGATAGCCAGCTCAGTGGCTTTCGCCCAGGACGATTTGGACGACGAGGAGTTCTCGACGACCATCAAAGCTCCCAAGCGCACGCAGGCTGTCGACAAGAATCCTACCATCAACGTGCAGGGTATCGTTGTCGACGATGCCACCAAGGCTCCTCTGGCTGGTGCGCGTCTGCAGGTTCTCAACGACAACCGTTATGCGGCCATGACCGACGAGAAGGGTCAGTTCACCATAAAGGTGCCTACCTTTGCCACCGCACTCTTCGTGCAGGCACCGAAGTACCTGTCGCAGCAGGTGGCCATCAAGGCCGGCGACGGACAGCAGCAGGTGCGCGTCAGCATGTTGAGCAACGCCTTCTCACCGATGTATGAGGACGGCACCACGATAACGGCCCGCAACAGCTTCACCTCCAACGGCAGTGGACTCACCATTGACGAGGAGATGACACAGCGGCTCGGCGGTGACATCCGCATGAACATGCACTCCGGCAACCTGGAGCAGGGTGCCGCGATGTTCATCCGTGGTATCAGCTCCATCAATGCCAATGCCCAGCCCCTGGTCATCCTCGACGGGGTGGAGCTGGACATGCAGCAGAACAGGTCATCGCTGCATCAGGGCGACATTTTCAACATGCTGTCGACGATTTCGCCTGACGACATCGACAAGGTGACGGTGCTGAAGAATGCCACAGCCCTCTATGGTGCCCGTGGTGCCAATGGCGTAGTCATCATCCAGACCAAGCGCGGCCACTCGATGGCTACCCGCATCGATGCCAAGGTGGGCATCGGCTGGACTTTTGTACCCAGTTTCCCCACGATGATGAACGCTGCTCAGTATCGTAACTATGCCGTGGAGCAGCTCGGTACCATCCCCGAGGTTCAGGAGCGCATCGGCTCGCCAACGAGACCCCTGCAGTTCAACTTCCTCAACGATGCCAAGGACGGTTACTACTACAACACCTATCATAACGATACCAAGTGGGTCGACTATGTCACCCGTACCGCGCTGACCCATAACTACAGCATCAATGTGCAGGGTGGTGACGACATCGGTATGTACAACCTCTCGGTGGCTTACATCCAGACGATGAAGAACGTCAAGGCTACCAGCTTCGACCGCATCAATGTGCGTTTCAACACCGACATCACGCTGCTTCACAATTTCACCACGAAGTTTGACATGTCGCTGTCGCGCACCAACACCAACCTCCTGGACGATGGTATCGCTGCCGACCTCAATTCCGGCATCGTCACGTCGCCGGTGTTCCTGTCGCTGATCAAGAGCCCGCTGCTCAGTCCCTATCAGTACAACAACAACATCCATGACTTCACCTCGCTCCTTTCCGACGCCGACGACCTCTTCAGTACGCTGAACGACGGCAACTACTCGCAGGCCAACCCCATGGCACTGCTGAACAACGGCAGCGGTGAGCGTAAGAACAGGAACGAGAACACCTTCTTCAATGTGAGTATCATGCCGACCTACGAGTTTGGCAAGGACCTGAAGCTGACCACACACTTCAGCTACTACCTCAACCGCAACTCACAGGCTTACTACCGTCCCAATATCGGACTGCCTTCGTTTGCCATCGAAGACCTCGGTACCGTCTACTCCATGACAGCCTCCATCTTCTCCAAGGAGACCAACGTCCTGAGTAACACCCACTTGGACTGGAGCAAGAAGCTCGGAGCCCACACCATTGCTGCGATGGCCGGATTCCGTTACAACTACTTCTCCTACGACGGCAGCGACCTCTCCACACAGTACTCTACCAAGGGCGAGGACGACAAGAACCCGAGACTGGGAACCGGTAACGACGTGTACTCCACCGTGGCAGGTGCCGATGACGTGTGGAAGAGCATGCAGTGGTACGTCTCTGCCGACTACAACTACGCCAACCGCTACTTCGCCACCGTATCGTTGCTGGCTGAGTCAAACAGCCGTTTCGGTGCCAACGCCAATGGCGGCATGAAGATGTTCGGCGTCAAGTGGGCGCTCTTCCCCAGCATTCAGTTGGGCTGGGTGATGAGCAACGAGAAATGGTTCCCCAAGAGCAAGGCCCTCAACTACCTGCGCCTGAATGTGGGCTACGACATGAGCGGTAACGACGGCATCAGCAACTATGCTACACGTACCTCATTCACAACGGTACGCTACAACTATACCCAGATTGGTATGCAGCTGACCAATGTCGGTAACGAGGAAATCAAGTGGGAGACCACGTCGAAGTTCAATGTCGGCTTGCAGGCCAACTTCCTGAACAACCGCCTGAGCTTCAATGCCAACTACTTCGTACACAGCACGAAGGACCTGCTGGCTCTCAAGTCTTTCGAGAACCCCATCGGCGGTATCAACAACTATTGGACCAACGACGGTGAGGTGCGAAACACTGGTTATGAGCTGGGTATCAGCTGCAAGCCCGTTGCCTCGAAGAACTGGCACCTGGAGCTGGGTGCTACCCTTGGTCACTACAAGAACGAGGTCAAGTCGCTGGCCAACGGTGACTACACCTCTTCTATCTATGGCGACAACAACATCCTCACCGCTGTGGGCCATTCTGTAGGTGTGTTCTACGGCTACAAGACCAACGGTGTGTATGCCACCACCGAGGAGGCCCAGGCTGCTAATCTGAAGATTATCGACGAGACAGGTGCTGAGATTCCCTTCGCTGCCGGCGACGTCCGCTTTGCTGACTTGAATGAGGACGGTGTCATCGACGAGCACGACAAGACCGTTATCGGCAATCCCAACCCCGACATCTTTGGTAACATCTTCCTCAACCTCAACTGGAAGCGCTTCACGCTGAACGCCACGGTGAACTACAGCCTCGGCAACGACGTGTACAACTACCAGCGTGCCATCCTCAACAGCGGTGCCACGCTATACAACCAGCAGGTGGCTGAGATTGGCCACTGGCGCTACGAGGGTCAGGTCACCGACCTGCCGCGTGTCAGCTATGGCGACCCCATGGGTAACAACCGCTTCTCTGACCGCTGGATTGAGGACGGCTCCTACATGCGACTGAAGAATGTCCGTCTGTCCTACCAGATTCCCGTTCCCGAGTCGTGGCAGTCGTGGCTGCAGGGCGTCGCCGTGTGGGCCGAGGGTACCAACCTCGTCACACTCACCAAGTACAAGGGCAACGACCCGGAGTTCTCTGCCAGCAACCACCAGCTCTATCAGGGCATCGACTGTGGTAACATCGCTCAGGGCCGTGTGTTCTCCATGGGTATCAAGATTAACCTCTAAACAAAGTTAGCAATCAGTAATTAATAATTAGTAATTATGATTACCAAAAACATAAATAAGTATCTGATGGCAGGTATGGTGGCCTGCACATTGGCAACAACCACTATTTCCTGCGCTGACATGCTGGAGTCAGACAGCTCGAACCAGCTGTTCGAGCCTGCACTTAACCAGAAGACCGACTCGGTGTTCTACGCATACGGCATCCTCCAGGCTGTGCAGCAGCTGGCCGACCAGTATTTCTTCCAGAACGAGATGCGCGGCGAACTGGTGCGCCCCACCGACAAAGCCTCTCTGCACCTGCGCAATCTGGCAAACTTCACAGCTGACGCTACCAACAAGTACGACAGCGTGTACCTGTATTATAAGGTCATCAACAACTGTAACTACTACTTGGCCCATCGCGACACCACACTGTCTACCGGTGCGGATAACGTGGTATGCAACGAGTATGCTGCCGTAGCGGCCTTCCGTGCGTGGACCTATCTGCAGTTGACGCGTCAGTATGGTAACGTACCCTACGTCACCGATCCTGTCACTACTATTGCACAGATCAATGCCAACACCACTCCGACGGACTTCCAGGCCATTCTGGCTAATGAGGCACAGATGCTTGAGACCCTCAGGGCGCGCTATAGCGATAAGCAGCTGGCGGTGCCCACCTTCGGGCAGACACAAATCGACATCGGCGCCCTTAACTTTACCAGTGCTAACAAGTTGCTGCATCCCCGTAGGTGTTTCGTGCCACTCAAGGTTGTCCTGGGCGACATCTACTTGGAGTTGGGTGAATACGAGAAGGCTGCCACCTGCTATTTTGAGTATCTGAAGTATGCTGGACAGATGAATCCCAACGATGTATCCGTCAACCATATTCAGCAAATGAAAACGGATTATAGCGAGTACAGCCCGATTTTCAAGAACTTTACGGAGTGGCCTGCCGACTATAACGAAGGCAAGAACAGGACCCTCTATCAGGGTTCAACCTCGTGGTATGACGACAGCTACGTCGGCGATGTCATCTCGTATATCCCCATGGCGGTGAACTACACGATGGGTCAGACGACGGAGGTTCCCGCTGCCTTTGGTTACAACTACTACGGCACGGAGCGCCAGAACTCTATTCGTACAGGCGTAAACATGACTTATGTTCCCAACACGGATGACATCCAGGTAGCACCGTCGCAGACCTATTCCGACTCAGCACGCCGTGCCAACTACTACTATTATACGGAGCAGGTGAAGGTATCGCCCTTCAACTGGAGTGTGAAGAACGAGCGCCTGGGCGACGCACGTGCCTTTATCGTCTATCAGGGACTTGGTGCCGATTCCGCATACGTTTACACTTCAAAGCCGTCAACAGCTACCATCAGGCTCTACCGCACTGCCACCGTTTGGCTCCACCTGGCCGAGGCTCTTAACCGTATGGGCTATCCCGACGCTGCCTTTGCCGTGCTGAAGAACGGTATCCATTCCGAGCTGGTCAATTTCCGCTACCAGGAGGTCTATCTGAAGGATCAGGAAGGCAACGACTCCATCGATGCCGACGGCAACAAGGTGCTCGACGAGACACAGTCGCACATCGACGACAAGTATTACCTGACCGATAAGTCCTACAAGCTGCTCACCGAGAGCCTGCCTTTCCTCTCACAGGCCAACTCCACCATCTTCAGGAACGGTACTATCAAGCCATACATCGGCATCCACTTCCATGGCTGCGGAGCCGTAGAGGACCTCTACTCCACCTATCGCTACAGCACGGTGGTGAAGGCCAAGGTTGACGACGTCTACGCGAAGTTCCCCGAGCTGGGTACGCCTTCCTATACCGAGGAGGACATGATCAACGCCGTGGAGGACCTGCTGTGCGACGAGTACGCCATGGAGTTCGCCTTCGAGGGGACACGCTTCTCCGACCTGCGCCGCCTGGCCCTGCACAAGAACCGTGCCATCAACACCAGTGGCACCTATGGAGGCAACTTTGGCGACCGCTGGTTGAGCTACAAGCTTCAGAACAACGCTCCTGGCATCACGACGCAGAACTGCTACCTGCCGTACAAATAATTGTACCAGACTGGCATACCATACAATACAATCCCTCCGGCCCACGAGGATCCGGAGGGATTGTCTTATTCTGTTTTCTGAAGTACACATTCATTAAAGAATCCTCTATTCTATCCCCTATATACCGAGAACGCTACATATTTCGGAGATGTACTTCAGCATTGTGGCCGTCTCCCATTT
>JAEEGL011546584.1_pt1 | contig 18561 bp, 9 predicted proteins | sample 9134231 | NCBI WGS metagenome assembly JAEEGL01 (sample SAMN16246548, study PRJNA631951) | gut metagenome | biome: gut microbiome; feature: rumen; material: fiber-attached | host: Bos | place: Iran: Karaj | collected 2018-10 | reverse complement strand
TTTGGAAATTTGAAAATTCCTCATATCATAAGGAATATAGTCCCTTCTATGAGTTATTTATCCAATAAGAGGAGCATCTCCTAATTTATAATGAGATGCCCCCTTAAATCATTTATTAATTCTCGGTCAAGAGGATTCTTTGCATTGTTGCCGTTTCTGGTTCATATTGATATGAATCACTCATAGTAGTTCCAAAATATTTTGGCGTTTCTCCTAAATCAAAATGACTATTTTTTGTTTTTTAATCATATCATTTAAATCATCTTTCCTTACTTCTTTTGGAATATAATTTGCTCTATAATTGGTTATATATTCCTATGGCAGTTATTGAAAAAGCAGATTGAAAAGAATAATTAATAAGATTAAAAATACAAAAGTTATGCCTATTTATAGCAAACATAATACATTTTATAATATCAGAAATAAAATCAATATAATAATAATTTTTACAAAATTTTTAATTTGAGTCTAAGATAATATTTTTGATTATCTACATGAATTAACATTTTTCACTAATCATTCATATTTCTTAAATGTATTTATATCTAAAACCTAGTAGATAATTCAATATCTTTCTTTTCTATTATATAATACTAATTTAATTTAAATAATTTGAAAGAATAATAAAGAAATTATTAAAAAAAATTTATGATTTAATGTTTAGATTTAAAATATTAAACAAAAATTCAGTTAAAAAAATAAAAAAAAATAATAATTTTTTAACCTTTCATAACTTTTTGTATTCTATTTATTAAATTTTTATCAATTTTATTAATATTCTTACAATTATATTTTAAACTCTTATTTTCTCTCTCATTAAATGCACTATAAAAAGAATTACTTTTATTGCTTTTATTTCCTTGTGAAGAAAAACTTTCATTAATTTTATTTGGGTCAGTAATAGAACTGATATTATTTTTTATTGATTCATAATTATCACAATTATAATTAAACTGTTTCTCATTAAAATTATTATCATTAATATTTCTAACATTTTGAAAATAATTATTATAATTATTTTTTAAATTAGAAAAATCCATATTATCACTTATTTGACTATTTATTAAAGGGTTATTATAATTTTGGGTTTTACTTTTTAATTCCATATTTAAATTATCAACTATTTGCATAGCTTCAGCTAATTTTTTCCTTAGAATATCATCGTTGTTATCATAAATATTACTGCTTATATTTATAGTATTGTAATTTTTCGAATTTATATTGTTATTATTATTATTTTGAATTGAATTTAATAAATTAAGACTACTTTTATTGTTATTAACATCATTCTCAAATTTTAATATAATATCTAATTGACCTAAAATTTTTCCATCTTCATTTATTATATTATAAAAATCTTCACATTCATTATTTTCATTTAAAAATGGAAAAATTTTGTGAGGGAAAATTTCAGCTCTTCCTATAAATATCGAATTATTTTCATCTTCAAATGAAAAAACCGAAATTATGATTGGTAATGAATTTAATTTATTTAAATAATCTTCAGCATTTATTTTTATTTCTAATTCTTCATTAAAATTTGGTTGACTCGAATTAATTATTACATCACTTTTATAACTTTTATCATCGAATTCTAAAAAAAAATAACAATTTGGTCTTTCATTTAATTCACTATTTGGTTTAATAATATTATGACCACTTAAAATTGAAATATACATTACTTTTGTTTGATACAATAAATTATTGTCTTCTGTTAATAATTGATTATTTTCTGTTAAATTCTGATGTTCATCTTCATTAATTCTCATATTTAAAACATAATTTTTATTCAAAACATATAAATAATCAAATAAAAACATGCAAAATGCAATTGAATCAAAATAATTGTTTTTATTTATTTGGTTGTTAATATTAATTGAGATTTTTTCTTTTGAATCTTTTAAATAATTTAGTATATTTATATCATCATTATCATAATTTATTATATGACTGTTTAAATAATATTCAAATATATTTTGTTCATTTTCAAATTTTTCATTTTTATAATAACCATATAAATCATAATTTAATTTGGTTATCAAAGAAAATAATTTTTTTAAATTATTTATATTTATTCCTCCTTTTATATCAATTAAATCAATAATATTATCATTAATAAAAGAAAACATATTAAAATTATTATACTCTAAAATTTTTTTGTAAAATTCAATATTATTATTTCTTTCATCATCACCAATAATTATATTCCTTAAAATATTTTCAACAAAATCTTTTCTGAAAAGCATTTGGTAGTATTCACTATAATCAATATTTTCATTTACATTTGGTAAATTATATAATTTAAAAATTCCAATATTAACTTCAATTTTAGCATTTTTATACATATTATTTTTCACATCAATTAAATTAATAACATTATTTCCACTATATAATATATTTTCACTAAAAAAAGGAGAACAAATTAATTTATGTAAATCAATATAAAAACTTCCAATTGTACTTACCGAATCATTTTGAAAAACTTTAATTTCTAAAACACTTTCAAAAAATTGATTATATAAATCAAAAGGTAATTTTTTATTAAAATTTAAATTCATTTCTATCATTTCTATATAATTTAATATTATTAAATTATTATTTGAACCAATAGAAAAAACTTCATTTACCTCATTTGAAAATTTAGGAGAAATTTTCTTAATTGTATTTCCTAATTTAAAAACTAAATAAAAGCTATTATTAGAAGAACATAAATAATTTCCAGTATTAGAAGAAATTTCATAATAAAATTTAGAAAAATCAATAACAAGTAAAAATTTTCCATTTAAATAAAGTGAAGGTTCATAATTATAAATTGATTTATTGTATTTTCTATATAAAGAAGAAGGATCTGTTTTTAAATTATTTTCATCAATTTCAAAATTAGCGTTTTCTAAAGAAATTTCAAAATTCAAAGTTCCTAAACTTCCAGAATCATTTCCAATTTGTTTAATTTTAATTGATTGAAATGAATTATCAGCAGAAGATAAAATTTCATTTAAATTAAAAATCCCTTTTCCAATTATACTTTTATGATTATTTAAATCAGATAAATCAATATTATTAAAATCCATATCAAAATCATTATTCTCATAATTATTATTTTTTATTGAATCTTTAGAACTTATTTTATAAACCATATAAATTATTCCATTTCTACATTTCAAATAATCAATTATATCTTGATCAATATCTAATTTATATGTTAAAATTTCATTAAAATCAGCATTTACCACATTCCTTTTTTTTGATGTTGTTCTTTTTCCTAAGATTTGTTCCATTTTTGACACACTTCCAAAAGGAGAAACAATAAAAAAGAAACTAAAGCTTTTTCTATAATATTCTTCAAATAAACTACTTGAAATGAAATTTTTAATATAAAACTTCAAAGAACATTTTTTTGGTATTTTCCTATTAAAAATAGTTTCCTTTTCTAAATAAATTGAAGAAATTGAATTTCCTAAATTTTCATTGTCATTGAAAATAGGTTCATTTTGATAATCTATTGTGATTTTTATCTTTCCAATAATACATTTATTTCTTTGTATTTTTTCAGTTCCATAAATAAAAGACATTCTTTCAACATTATTATTACTTTTATTATCTTTTATTAAATAATAAAATTCTTCTACTGGAATAGAAACTTTTCCAATCACAACAGGATTATTATTGTTATTTGAATCATTATATAATATTTCAATTAAAAAATCATCCAAATAATCTTTTAATTTTTCTGAAACAGGTAAAATTATTGAATGAGAACTTTTCATATCTACATCAATAGATGATGAATCAACAGTAAAAGAACTAAAAGAAAAAATCTCACTTCTAATTGGTTTTTGATCTGAAAAAAATTGATATCTTAAATAACAATTTGGTAATTTACTTAAAATTTGACAATTAATAATTTTATCTATATATAATGTAAATAAATGTCTTTTTAAAGGAGAATCTATTTTTTGAACATTTGATTGATTATCTAATACTGAATTTTGTATATTTTTATTTATTGAAGATGTTAATTCATTTATTTTTTCTTTTTCTTGATTTATTATTTCTAATTTTTGTTCTTCTTTTTTTTTTGAAGACTTTTTATTTTCTATCTTTTTTTCAGGTTTTTTTTCTGATTTTTTTTTTTTTAACCCCACATTTTCACTTTGACTGAAATCTTTTTTTTCTATTTTATCTTCTTTTTTTTTTGATGTTTTTTCTTTTTTTTTCTCTTCTTTTTTTATACTTTTTTTTGATTCAATGTTTTTTTCTTGAAATTGTGGTAAAGATTCTTTCATACTATTTGAAAATTGTGGAATATTATTATTTTCTTTATTTATATTTTTTTGTTGATGAGTTGTTTGAACATCAATACTAATATTTATAGTTTGAGGAGGTTGATTATCTTTTTTTTCAAATTTAGGAATATTGTCATCATTAAAAAAATTATCTTCTTCTTTAATTTGATTACTTTGAAATCCATTTTTAAAAGCTCCAGTTTCTTTCTCTTCGTCATTTATTTCAGGCACTAAAAATGGATTTAAAGCATTATTTTTATCTTGTTCAAAATTTGAACTGTTAGTTTTTTTAAAAGTATCTAAAGGAAGTTGATATTTATTACCCAAATCTTCAACTTCTTTTTTATTTTTTTCCATCATTTCTTCCACATTAATATCAGCTGCTTTGCTTACACTTTCATCATTATAATTATCTTCATTTTCTTCTTTTTCTTCATTCTCATTTTCTTCCTCTTCATTTTCTTCATTTTGACTAATATTTTTAGACACATCACTTTTTTTTCTTTCATAAGCATTTTTTATTTCAAAATTATTCCCAGCAGTTATTCTAAAAGGATCTAAAGAAATACTATCTTTAGATTTATTTAAAGAATTTTTACTATGAGTTTTACTTATTGACTTATTAATAGATTTGTTACTTCTATTAGGAATATCCTTAGTATTATTAACATTAATACTTTGGTTGCTATCTCTTATAAATATTTCTTTATTTATCATTTCTTTAATACTATTTCTTGGGGTTTCATCTTTTTTAATATTTTCTAAAAAATTATTTACTTGGATTGGAGTTCCAATTCCCATCATGATTTTTAAATAAATACTTCCAACATCAGGTAAATAATCATATAATTCTACTGGGAAAAAATCATCATAAATAACATAAGGAAAGTTATTTAAATTTAATTGATTGATTGTTATTGTATCTTCATCAATTTTTAAAGCATCTAAAACATTTCTTAAATTTAATTTTACAACTCCAACTATTTCATCATCTTCATTTTTATTCCATAATTCAATTAAGAAAATTCCATTATCTAATAATTCAGCATTTTCTGGATTTAATATAAAAGGCATTTGGTGAAAATATTTAAAATTTGGATTTATATTATTCCACATTATATTTGTTGTTGTTGATACTGTTTTAGGGAAAATTTTATGCATTATAAAATAATTTCTTTTTTGAGGAATTATTACATTTACATTTGGATTATTTGAACTACTTGATATTATATTATTATTTGATTGAGAATTTGGAATATTTAAATTGTTTGAATTGTTTGACACATTTGTTATTTTTAATTCAGTAATTTTCAAAAACAAAATTAAAATGTCGTCATATAAATCTGTTTTTAATTCAATATTTTTATTCCCATCCAAATTTGATGAAAAGTTATTTCCAATTAAATATTCTTTCATTTCTTTACTGTTTACATTATTATTATTACTAATATTATTTTGAATAAAATTTATTTTAGATTCTTCTTGTTCTTTTTTATTTTTTTCATTTACATTTTCATTTTCTCTGGTTAAATAAATTGTTAAACTTATTGTACCTATATTTTTTTTTTGAGGAGAATTTTTGGTTTTATTACCATTTTGTTTTTTATCTTTTTCTTTAATTTCAGAAATAATATCTATTTCACCTGTGAATTTAAATTCCTCACCAAAAAAAATTTTACTGAAATTTAAACTCCCATAACCTAAAATAATATCTTCAGTATTTGAAACTTTTTTTTTTTTTGCTCCATTAGTATTTTCTAATTTTTTTTTTAAAGCAATTTTATGAACAAAAAAAACAATGTTTGCTTTGCTTAAAATTGAAAATAATTCTTCATTCATATTTAATTGATGAATACTTAATTGTTTAATTGGATAAATATCTTTTTTTAATTTAATTTCTTCACTTTTTTTATCTTTATTAACATAAAATTTAAAATTATCATATAAAATATTGTCCTCTTGATTTTTATTTGCTGGAATTCTTCCTTCAATGTAAAGAATATCTTTTTCCTCAAGTAAGGGACTTTCAATTCCATAAATATCTTTTATAAAATTTAAACTATCAATTTTAATTTGTAGAGTATTATACATTTTTAAGTCAAGAGGTCCTTTTATAATATTTGAATTATCAATGTATGAATTTGAAATTGAATCTTTATCATTTCCACCATTAATGGAATATTCTGCTAGAATTGCTTTTTCTTTTGAATTATATGAATTTTCTTTTTTTACATCTAGAATTAAATAACTATCATTCATTTCTTCTGGGACTTTACTTGCTTTATTTAACACGTTTTTTAATTTTAACCCTCTTGAATAAATTGCATCAATTTTAGATTTATTATCATTCATTTTTTTAATATAAATTTTAAAAAAATATTTTGAGTTATAAGTCAATTATTTTAATTTATTTTTATTGAAATGTATATATTAAAAAAATTTCATATTTTTCTTTTTAATTTTAAAAGTTTTTGTTCTTCAAAAAAATAAAAAAAATTAATTTAAATATTAAGAAAATATTATTTTAGTTTACTTCTTAGAGTACTTTTAGAATCAGGGAATAACATTTGATTATATTTTTTATCAATTTCTTTATTATAATCACAATTAACAACATCTAAAAAATTAAATTTAACAAATATATTTTACCTTTTAAACTATTTTGAGATAAATGCATTGCTTGTAAATTCAAAGCAGAAATTCCTCTTAAAACCATTTGGTCTAACATTAATTTTACTTGAATTTTTTTTCTGTTTTCATGTTTTAATTTTTCTTCAGCTTGTTTGATTAAATTCATCATTGATTCTCTTTGATTATTTAAATTTTTTTCTAATTTTTGTACTTCAGTACTTGACGCTTCTTTTGTTTTTTCTTCATAATCTTCATTTTTTCTGAAAATCGAATCATTTTTTAAAACTTTAAAAATTTTTCGAATTTTATTTTCTTGTAATATTTTACAAATATAAGCATTTCTATTTCTAATTTCTTTTTCTCTCAAATAATTTTGATAAATCCCATTTAATGCTTTTCTCTTAAGTAAAATATCATTTTTTAAATATTTTGAATTCAGTAAAACTTGATTTCTTCTATATTTAACATCTCCGATGTTTTTTTCTTTTTCTTCTGCTTTGGCGATATCATCATGTAATCCTTTTTGTTGAGTTTCTTGAACTAAAAGTTCTTCATTTACTTTATTATTTAATTCATCAAAATATTCTTTCATTCCTTTTGATAAAAGTTCTTTTAATTTTTCCATATAATCTTTGCTGTTTTGTTTAATAAATGTTTTATAATCTCCTCCAATTTTTTTTTGAAGTATTTCTACATCTTTTTCTGAGTTGTCATTTAACATTTTTATATATTTTTAAATTATAAGATTTTTTATTAAGTTTTAAATACCAATTTTAAATTTAAATAAAGTTTATTAAAAAAGAATAAATAAGTAAATTACCTAAAGAAGATTAGAATATTCATTTTGGAAATCAACTTTATTAATTGCTTTTTTTAAATTATCAATTAAAAAATAACTATATTTAAAAGAGTCATCTTTATCAAAAGTTGAATTATTTAATTCATTATTTTTTGGAGGATTATAAGTCATAAAACTTGTATTAACATTTGGACTCATAGTCAATTGATTATTATTAACATTTTGTGCATTTATAATATGACTCTTGTTTAATTGTTGATTATTAAAACTAGATGTTTTATTTAAAAGATCAGTTGTTGAATTATGATTTTTTAATCTTGATAAAGTTTCCTTATAAATATTTTCTCTTTTTTTTAAATTTGAAATTTCATTTTTTAAAAGATTAATTTCATGATGATGTTTAAGTTTTAAGCTCTCAATTTCTCCATTTTTATTTTCTAAATCTTTATAAATTTGTTCATTATCAATTTTTTTTCTTTGTAAATCATTTACTATATTGTTATATGCCATTTCAAATTTTTGACATAATTTATTTAAATTTTCTATTTTTTGTTCTAATTCTTTTCCATAATTTGATATGTTTTTGATATTAGAATCAGATTGAATTAATTTTCCCTTTAACTCTTCATTTGTTTTATCTAATTCAAATATTTTATCTTTTTTATCATCAAGTTCTTTTTCTAAATTTTTACATTCATTCTTAATGTTTTCAAAGTTAATTTGAAATCTTGATAATTCCATAATTTTTTCATTTAATGAATTAATCTCAGATTTCATTTTTATATTTTCATTTTTTACTTTATCATTTTCTTGTTTCAACAAATTATATTTAGTATTTATTTCACTTAATTCTTCATTTAAATTTGAAATTTCTTTTGAATCATAAGTAGATTTTGCGTTCAAAGAATTTAATAATTTTTGATACTCTAATTCTAATTTACTATAAGATTCTGATAGAGGATTATACTTAGATTTTAATTCATTTAATTTTTTGGTTTTTTTTTCTAAAGTATTTTGATTAATTTGATTATTATTAATATATGATTCAAACTTTAAAGAAGAAACTTGAGCTAAATGTTGGAATTCTGCAATAATTTTATTTTTTTCATTAATAATTTCATTTAAATAATGAACTTCATTACTTAATTGAATATTATCTGAAATTGCACTTTCTAAATCATTTATCCTATTATTTAATTCATCTATTGTTTGTTGTTGTGATATTATTTTCATTTGTTGATTTTTATTTATTTGTTCATAATTGGAAATAGTATTTTTTAACCCAGAAATTAACCCTTGATTTTCCATTTAATTTATAAAAATAAAAATCTTTTTAATTCAATTAAAAAATTAAATTTTAATGATTGATATAAGAAGTATGAATAACTATCATGACTTCTTTGTTATTTAACTTTCTAAATATTTTTCTTAAACAAATATAATTAATATTTAACATTTATAAAATCATTTATTTTCTTTTTTTAAAAGTTTATTTCAGTCCTACAATTTGGACATTCTCTTTTTCTGTGGAACCACATTTCTAAACATTTAGAATGAAAGAAGTGTTTACAAGGAGTAATTATATATTTTTTTCCTTCAACATTTAAACTTCTTTCTCTGAACTCAAAGAAAGATTTTATTTTTTTTTTATAAAAATTTTTTTCTTCAAAAATATTAAAATCTTCCCTTAATATTTGTACATGTTCATTTTCTCCTAAAGAAATAAAATCATTAAAAAAATATTTAGTATCTTCATTTTCAGTATGAAACAGAGGATATAAACAAATTACACATTCAATATTATTAGCATTAGGATTTAAACTCAAAATTTCTTCTTTATTTTTATAAAAATCTAATTGATTGATTCTATATTTTTCAGGGAGAAAAAATCTACTCCCTTTTATTTTTTGATAGTATAAAATATAAATTTGAAAAAACATTAAAAGAATTATAAAAACACAAAAAGTGTAATCAGGTGAAATTAAAAAAAAATTTTTTTTGTTTAATCTAAAATAACAAGGAATAAACAATCTGTAAATAGAAGTAAAAATTATATAAGACCATGGCAAAGCAACTCTATTATTATAATAAATATTAAATATAATTTGAGGAGTCCAAGTTAGTATTATTCCTATAATAATATATGGTTTATAAAAAAAACATTTTGTAACAAAAAACAAAGAAAAAAACATTCCTAAATAAAACATAAAATATAATTTTACTAATTTCTTTCTTATTATTATTGGTTCCGTTAATTCTTTTTGATTCTTTAAACGCCAAATAGAATAAAAAAATCTTAAATCAGTTATTGAAAAATTTATAAAGAAAAATAAAGTTGGAGAAAAAAAATGATAAACATAATTTGGGTAATTTATTGTTAAAAAAAAATGACATAAACAACCATAAGAATTCCAAACAATATTTCCATAAATTGTTAAAAGAGAAACACCATTTGCAAGAGCTTCAGAATTTTTTAAATTACATTGAATAATATTAGTATTTATTATCATTATTAAACATATTATTACTGTGATTGTTGAATAAATTGTTATTGTTTTTTTTTCAGGGTTAGTATTTTTTATTTTTATTTTTAATTTAATATCATATTGAAATTTTTCACATTTTGATTTTAATTCTCCATAAATTTTATCTTTATAATTAATTGATTTATTTTCATTGGATGTGAAGTTTAGCATTAAAGTCGTTTTACAATTTGAATATGATTTTATTTTTTTAAAAATTGAACCTTTTTCAATTTGTGAATCAAATTCTCCTTCTAATAAAATATAATTATTCTTATAGAGAGTTTCTTTTTCTTTTATTTTTAAAAATTTAAAAGAGATTTCATTGTTAAAAGTCATCCAATTATCAATATAATTATTTTTTATTATTCTTATCAAAAGATGAAAATAATCAGGATATAAATTTCTATTTGTTGAAAATTGCATATATAATATACCATTTGGAATCAGAGAATTATTTTCATAATATTCTCCTTCATAATTAATATAACTTAAATTTTTAATTAATTCATTTTTTAGAGATGTTTCCTCATTTTTGTTCTCTTTTTCATTAATGGAATTATTTTCTTTATATAAAATCTTTTCAACAAAATTATTTAGAAGAAATATTTGTTTAATTTCATTTGAAATATATGGTTCTTTTTGTTTTTTGTCAAAATAAGAAATCAAAAGTAGAACCAACAAAAAAATAAAAGCAACTATTGAAATTGGAAGAAATAATGTTTTTATTATCATTTTAAAATCTAAACTATTATTTTCAATTGGATTTAAAACAGAAAATTCATCTTCTTCAGGTATAATAAGCATATTTTTTAAATTACTCAAAATTCTTTGAATATCGAATTAATTAAAAATTTATTATTAACGTTTAATTTTTTATTTAATTAAAATAACAATTTTTATATAATCTTTAAAAATATATATATTAATATCTTAATTTTTTATATCAAATTTTAAAACATTGTATTATTATTTTTTTGATATGTAAATTTTATATTTAATAGATTTGATTTGATGAAAGTTTTAAAAATAAAAATAATTTTCATAAATAAATATTATTAATCTTTATCATAAGTTTTAAATATAAAAAAACAATGGAATCATTATTTCAAAATAGTTTTTTTTTTTAAAATTAGTAGTGTAATTTCCAATTTTGATGTTCAATATGTAATAAATGATAAATATTTCTTTAGTTTAAGTTTATATATGTAATCTTTTTTTCTAAATGATTTTTTTATCAACTTAATCCTCTCATTGACTTTCAACCTCTTCTCACAAATAATATTTTATATATTCTTCACCTTTTGCAAATACACCCATAACATTTTAATTCAATTAAAATATCTTTATTTTCTTCATCAATAAAATTAACATTCCTATTGGGACTTTATTGCTTTTATTTTTTTTCTTAGTGTTTTTAATTTCTTCTCTTTTATTCACAAATCTGTAATATCTATAAATTTTTTCCAAATCTTTTCGGAGTTGGACCATGAATTAATGTCATCTTCAATATTAGAATTTTTTTTGATTTTAAATTCATTATAAATATTTTCTTATTTTTTGTACCATGATTGTAAAGCTAGATAATAAGAAGATGAATGAATAAAGGAATGTAAGATGTTCTTTACAATAATCTTCTAAAGTTTTTTTCAAACTCTCTTCCATTATCATAATTTAAAATTAATTTTTTTTAAACTTCTTATTTTTTTTGTTTTAATACCATTTAGAAAAGTGATCCATAATATCTATAATTTATTTATATCCTTATTTTTTCTGTTATTTCTGATACTAACTTCCATAAATCAGTCATATATCTGTTGAGCTCTCCTTTTTATGGTTATTTTTCTTTTTCGTTTTTAAATTTTTAAGGATTTTAACCAATGGGGCTCAACCTGAACACAAATAAACAATAGAAATATTACTACATACTGTTAATAATGAATTTATTTGACTAAGACTCTTTATATTATGACAAGGAATTTTATAATATTTACATTTGCTAGGGTCTTTGAAAAAGATTTAAAACATATAGAAGTTTTTTTTGTTGGTGTATAATTATTTTTTTTTTTCATGAATGTTTTTTTTCTAAAAAAATAATAATCTTGACCAGATATTCTTTATGTATATTATCAAACATATTTATTTGATTATAGTATTATCTGGGATTTTCTCTATGATTTTAATATGAAAATAGTTTTGTTATTTTAATATTCTGATATTCAACAATGGAAAAAAATCAAGAAATAAATATTTCAATAATAATAATAAAAATAATCAAGAAAGAAAAAGAAAATATAAATAAGAAAAGTAATATTCTCTCAAATAGAAAATAAAAATTAACATAAAAATTGAACTTGATATTTCACTTCTTTTCAATTCACTACCAAACAATCATACAAATTTATCTAAATAAAATTGAATTTGAAATCAGAAAAAAAAAAAAAAAAAAAAACTGAAAAAATAACAACCATAATAATAATAAACCAAAAAAAAGTCTTCAAAACCATTAATCTTAGAATAAAAATTATTCGACTGATACTTTTTGAAACAAAAAAAGTTTCAATTAATAATAAAAGATTAGTAATATATTTCTAATAAAGATTCATATAATTATGATAAAGGTATTAATCATAAAATTGGTCCTAAAATATTGAAAATTTTTTTATAAATAAAACAAAAAAATTTTAAAGTAAAATAAATGGTTTAATTATAAATTTAAATAAAGATTGTTTTTTTATTTGTTATAAATTAAAATTAAACATAAATTTTATTCAACTAATTCACTAAATATATTGGATAAAGTAATAATTCCAATATGATCATGATATTTAACAATTAATTTTCTTTCTGGACAAATTGACATTTCTTCAAAAACTTTTTTTAAATTAGTGGTTTCATCAAGCTCAGTTATTCTTTTTTTACCATATGGTTTTTCACTATCTACTCCTTCATATAAGTCTTCTAAAAATGAGCCTAAATTAGTGGTAAAATTTAAGTTATTTCCATTACTAAAACAATATATAATATCTTTTAAATAAATAAATCCAAAAATTTCTTTATTATCCATGATAGGAATTAATGAAATTTTTTTTGTACAAAAAAGTTCCATCGCCTTATATAAGGTATCATTTTTATTTAAAAAAAAAACATTTTTTGATATTATATTCACATTTTTTAATTGAATTTCAAATTCTTTCATTGAACTATAATAATTTTCAATGAAAAATTCAAATATTGCTTCATAAGTAATAAATCCTGTTATAGTAGAACTTTTTTGATCTTCAACGACTATTCTATGAATATGATTATCTTTTATTAATTTCATACAATCTTGTAAATTACCATCTAAAAAAATTGAAATCATATTTGTATTTTTGTCTTTAAATTTATTCACATAATCATTGATTGTAAAGTTATCGAATAATTTAAAAAAATCTGAAAAATTTTTAATGATTTTATCATAATTTGATGTATCAATTTTTTCCTCTTCTTCTAAATCCATTTTATTTTTATCTATAGTCAATTTCGAAAAAATTTCAATAATTGATTTAACTAAAGTATCCAAATCATTTATATTAGTATTATTATTTAAATATTGATTTAATCGTTGATAAGAAATCATGATTAAACTTAAAACATCTCTTATAGTAAAAATACCAATATATTTATTTGCAGTTGTATCCCAAAGAAGACCGCAATATATATCTTCCTTAATCATTGCTTCAATTGAATCTTTTATCATTAATTCACTATTAAAAACTAAAATTTTCATATTTTCAGGTATTGTCTCATATACGGTATGATCTTTTAAATATTTTGTGAAAATTCCTTTCAATTTATTTATAGAAAAAAATTCATCTTCTTCAAGTTTCATTTCAATATCATTTTTTCCTTCTTCTGACATTTTATCTAAAAAAATAATATATTAAAAATTAATTATAAATTCAATAAAAATTTCAAAATTAAGTATGACATCAAATAATGATGAAAAAGCGCATGCTTTATTAAATCGTTGGGTTGCTACATTAAAAGAATTAAATTCTCAAACTCCTTTAAAAAGACCAAAAGAGGCAGATGAATGTAATAATTTGCAAGATTGTGAAAGATGGCGTAATCAAGTAATAAAAGAAATAACAAAAAGAGTTGCAGATATTCAAAATGCTTCTTTAGGTGAATTTAAAATTAGAGAAATGAATGATGATATTAATAAATTATTCAAAGAAAAAAGTGATTGGGAAGATAGAATTAAATATTTAGGGGGTGCAGATTATAAAAAATTAGCTCCTAAAAATTTTGATAATGAAGGTTATGAAGTTCCTAATTCTGGAGGATATAAATATTGGGGAGCAGCAAAAGATTTACCAGGAGTTAGAGAATTATTTGTTAAAAGACCTCCTAATGCACCTAGAAGAAATATATTTGATTTATATAAAAATATTGACTTAGAATATTATGGTGATTATAATGATAATGATGATGAAATTTTAAAAGAAGAAAATGAAAAAGAAAAATTACTTTTTATGGAATATTTAGGAAAGGTTGAACAAAATAATTTGAATTTACCCATTAAAAAAATGAAAGGAGATAATGGGGATGTTAAAAATATTTATAATGTTAAAAAAGAAAATGTTAGTGAAAAGGAACTTGAAAATTTTAATTTATTACATTCTCCAAATTTTGATAAAATTGATGAAACAATTTCTGAAAAAGAAATAATGAATGATGTATTAGAAAAAAATAAAAAACAAATGTTGAAAATGTTAGACCAAATTTAAATTGTTTTGAATTTTAATGTGTCTACATATATTATAATTTTATAAATATATATATATTAATTCCAAGTATAATTACAATTTATCTAATAAAATAGAAATAAGAATTTTTTTCATCAATTATAGAAATTTGTTTATTAATGAAAATATTATTAAAATATATTTTTAGATATCATTTGATATATTTATATTTTTTAAGAAAAAAGTCCACAACCAAAATTTGCAATTTTAATTTTTTTTATTTTTATTTGATTTTGATATTTGTATTTCTTTGCCAGAAGATTCAAAATAATCTTTTATTTTTCCTTCAATTACATTGTTATCCACTAAATCTAAACTCATCACTTTTTATTGAAGTATGATTAATTGAACTAGTTCTTTTCATAAAAAAGTTTTATTTGTTATATGACTTAAATCACTTTTCTTTATATTTAAATTAAAAAAAGGAAAATACTTTAATTCTAAATTATCATATAAAATATTACTTTGAGCAGCAATAAATTTTCAAATTATTAAAATTTTATCTATTGTTGGTTGAACTATATAAAAATATAACAGATAAATTATCTTAAATATTATTTTTGAAAGCTTCTTTAATAATGTTTTTTACAAATTTTTGCAATATTTTTTCTTTAATGATTTCATTTTCTTTTTTTATTTGTATAAATAAATTATTATAAACACTATAACCAATATTTTTATTAGACAAATTATCTTGAATACCATCACATGCTAAATAATAAATTCAATATTTCCATTATTTTTACAATCTAATAAATCTGGAGGTGGACTTATAAATTAGTAAGTCCACCAAATTACTTGAATTTACTTTTAGAATCTCTTATTACTCTTGCTATAGATAAACCACCAAGGAAAAATTCTGCATCTAAAATTAAGGTTTTCAACCTTTCCTCCGAATTTTTAAAATTTTTTGTAATTCATATTCATTTTTGGCTATGACCAATTGATATTATATTAAATAAATTATTTAAAAAATATTCTACACCTATCCCATAAATTTATAATATAAAGATTATCATTATTTATATTATTTTGTAAAAATATTGATTTATGTCTTCAAAGCACTTTATATATTTTATAATTTCTTTTTGTAAATTATCTTTTAAATAATTTAAAAGAATATCTCACCATGACCATCATAAACTAAGTAAAAAGAATAATTTTCTTTGTTTTATTTTATCATTTAAATTTATGATAAAATCTATGATTAAAAGATTGAAATCTTCAAGTACCATCAAATTTAAGCCTTGGATTTTTTTTTACTTAATTATTTTTTTAATTTTCAATAGATTTATTCTGTTGAATTTGACTTAAACTTTTCTATAATTTTTTCAATATTGTCATCTAAGGAATCATCATTCAGTTTTTCTGCAATTCATATTTGATTTTTATTTATTTATTATTATTTGTTTCTTTGTTTATTAATTGAATTGATGTAAAATATTTGAAAAATTTAAATAGATTATTTATTTATTTATTTATTCAAACAAAATCATTATTTAAAAATAATCTATAAAAAATAAAATTCCTCTTGGAAAATAATTATTAGAAATAAAACTAAAAAAAGACTACATTTTTCGTTATCATTTTTGAATTTTTGATTTTTTTGGTCAATCAATTTTCAACTTTTTCTTTTTCATTATTTTTGAAATATCATAATTTAAATAAATCTTTCCAGAAAGATAAAAGATTGAGAAGAAAAAAATTTTTAATTTAATAATTAAAAAAATATAGCTAAATATATCAAAGATTAAGAAAAAATATAAAATGAAATTATAAATATAAAACTGAAATAATGATTTTTATCAATTTTAAAATATGGGATGTGGAAATTCAACTCTACCATTGTTAGATTATTCTAAATTTGAAAATGAAAAAAAATTATATAAAATTAGAAATGATGAATTGGAATTATTAGGTCAAGATGTTCTTGATGATTGTATAAAAAAAGGAAATGGGACTCCAAAAGGAATAAATCAAATATTTGATGAAATAAATTCTATAAAAAAAGGAATTCGAAAATTAAAAGAATCAGAAATGAAAAAAGCAATTCAAGAAGTTTTTGTTCAACAAGCTTTAATCAATGAAAAAATAATAGAAGAATATGATATTCAAAATAAAATAAAAGAAAAATTATCAAATTATTATAAAAGATTAATTCAAATATATACACAAAATATTATAGATAATATATTTAAAATTTTATTTGTAGCTTATCCTAATAAACAAAATGGGATTTATTTAAATGCAAATCCAAATAATTTATTAGAACAAGATTTAGAAGAAGCATTTTATACTAATTTAAAATATAATAAAACTTTTAAAGTTCAATGTATAGCACTTAATATTGATAATTCACAAATCAATGATATAAATCATCTAAATAAATTAGCTGAGATTATAATGTGTAATGAAAAATTAAAAACGTTAATTATTATATTAAATGAAGATATTCCAGTAGGAACAAATATAAAATATTTAAATAATATTTTTTATAGTATTGAAAATCATTGTTCATTAACTGCATTAATTTTCATAAGTCAATCATCAGAAAATAAATTGACTTTAACTCCAGAAATTGAAAATAAAATTTTAACACTTTTAGATAAAAGGAAATCAAATAAAATTCAAATTTTAAATGCTTTTATAATGGGTAAATTTTTGACCAGTCTTGACTTTTTAAAAAAGTTGACTGAAGTAATTCCTAATTCAAGTGTTTTAAAAGTTTTTGGATATATTATCAATGACTATGATCCTCAAATTTCAAATGTTGGAATTATAGATGATTTTGTTTTAAGAGGAATTGGAAGAAATAACGTTTTAAATGCTGCTTTAATAGGTGGTTTTAAAATCAATGAGAATAAAGTTAATGAATATAAACAATTAGAGAAAGTTACCAGTAATAACATTAAAATCTTTCAATGTGTCAAAGATTTAGAAATTGATTGTTAAAATTAAATTTTTTTTGAAAATATATAACAAAATTTTATTTTCCTTTTTTTTCTTTTTCTACATTATAATTTCCTTTAAATTTATAAATCAATTTTTATTAATCGTTTGAAATATCTTAATTAGATAATTGTAAATAATGATATTCTTATTTATTTAAAGGTTTATACTATCTATTCTTTTATAGTATTTTTTAAATTATTTCAACTGATAAAATCTTAATATAAGGTTTTGTCATAGATTTTTTTGATTCTAAAAAATATTCTTGATTAAAATAAAACAAGAAATTTTGTTTAAAACACCAAAACATATGTGATAAAAATTATAAATTAGAACACAAATACATGTGGAAATATAATATCTTAGGATATTATTATAATCATCTTTTTTAAAGAAAATAATGAAAAATTAATGTAATATAAAGAAGTTATTTTTTAAAAAAGATATGATTTAATCAAATCTAAAATAATTATTATAATAAGTATATACTACTGTTAATTATTATCAAAAATTGAATGTGTAAATCTTGTTTTAAAAAGTTTATCAAATTTTAATTAATTTTATTATATAATTTTTATCTT
>JAEEGL016407658.1_pt1 | contig 18562 bp, 12 predicted proteins | sample 9134231 | NCBI WGS metagenome assembly JAEEGL01 (sample SAMN16246548, study PRJNA631951) | gut metagenome | biome: gut microbiome; feature: rumen; material: fiber-attached | host: Bos | place: Iran: Karaj | collected 2018-10 | reverse complement strand
GAACCGGCAGTGGGTCAGCCGCATTTATGCCGGCTGGCGCACGGATGACGGGGGATACCTTGCTTTTTTTTCCGTCGCTGGGGCCCGCTCGAAAATATTTTTTATTAAATTTGTCTTATTCTTTTTTTATTATTATATTATTTTATATGACCGTACTTCCAGTTTATGCTTTACCTTTCAGGACAACCTTTTTAATTTTCATCATCTTCAGCTTTGTAGGCTGGGTCAGCGAAGTTCTTTATGTAGGAATCTTCTTTGAACACCGTTTTGTAAACCGTGGCTTTTTGCATGGCCCAATCTGTCCAATCTACGGGCTGGGGGGACTTTCTATCCTGCTTTTGCCTCAGCAATTATATTCAACCTGGTTCCAGCTCTTTTGTGCCAGCATGCTTTTTGGCACCATCGTAGAGTATCTTTCCAGCTGGATTTTAGAAAAGCTTTTTCATACCCGCTGGTGGGATTATTCACATTACAAGTTTAATATTCACGGCCGTGTCTGCCTTTTAAATTCACTTTTGTTCGGGGTCCTTGGCCTTGTAATCATACATTTTATTCAGCCTTATGTAATGAAATTTCTTTCCCTCTTCAGCGATTTTGTACTCACCCTTACTGCAGATATAATTGGACTGGCCCTTGCCGTTGACCTGCTTATAACTCTTCGCCGCCTTGTGGATTTTTCTGTTTCTGTTGCCCGTATCAAGGCCTTTGGAGAAAGTCTGCGTGTACGATATGGCAAAGAAAACTGGTTCCATGGCGACTCTCTGTCTCAGGTTTTTGCCAGTGTAAAAGAGAATGCTGCCAAGAAGAAGGACGAAATTAATCAGACAATCCTTAAGAAAATTGAACTCTTTCAGCCTCGTCTTAAAAACCTTGAAAGCTTTATTCACCGTTTCCCGACCCTTAAAAGTATTAACTATCGTGAAGAGCTTTTGATGTTAAAAGAACGATTCCATAAAAAGATCTCCAAAAAATCATAGGGGAAATCCACCATTTTTTTTAAAAAATTAAATTTTTTTCTCAAATTTTTGTAATAAGTCCCATTTTTTTTGAATATTAAGAATGTAAAAACTTTCTGGAACGGGGGACTTTGAATGAAAACTTTCAGGCAAAAATTCTTCTGTTTGCTTTTATGCTTTTTAATGACACAGGGCTTTTGTCTTGCCCAGAAAAAAGAAGCAGAAAAGTTTTACAGCTGGGATTTTTCTGATTGCCAGATCCGTGACATTCTGTATGTTGTTTCTCTTGATACCGGTATTTCGATTGTAAGCGATGATACTGTAAAAGGCAGTGCTGATTTTCGTTTTACGGGCAAGGATTTTGAAACGGCTTTTGATTCTTTTTTAAATTCGGCAAGACTTTTTGTCAGTAAGAAAGATCAGGTTTGGACGGTCAGCAGATTTAGAATGGAAGAAGCAAATGGTCTTTTTATTCTTGATGCCTGTGATTTGTCGGCTGAACAGATTGTAGAGAAAATGTGCATTTGCCTTGGCAAGCCGGTTACTTATGAAGTACTGCCTGCCGGACTTATGAGTTTGCATTTTAGCGGGGTTAAGGAAGAGGAGCTGCTTGAAGGGTTTTGTCGAAGACTCAATGGATTCGAACTTGAGAAGAATAACAGTGGATATCATCTTGCAAGAAAGACGCTTGTTTCCGTAGAAAGAAATTCTGCTTTTGGGACTATGGATATTCGAATGCTTGAAGATGGAAGCTTTTGGATAGACATCAGGGAGTCAAAGGTTAGTGAAGTTCTTGAGGCTATTTTTGATGAAATTAATGCTAATTCTGCTGACAGATACAGTAAGAAACAGTTTTATTTTCTGGTGAATCTTGAATCAAGAATTCATAGGGCAAGTTTTGAGGCAAAGAACTTTGATGAGGCTCTTGAAAGAATTTGTATTCAGAACGGGTTGAATTTTTTTGTGGAAGAAGAAATTTATTATGTTGTTTCTGCCGTGGCGGCAAAAAAATGGTACAAGCTTTGTCTTGACTATACTGCTGCAGATAAGTTTGTTTCTGTGTTGAACCGGAGGTTTGGGGGTCTTAACTATGTAATCCTGCCCGATGAAATGTCTTTTCTTGTTTGTGCCGAAGAGCGCGAATATGAAGAAATTCTTGCTTTAAAAAAAGATGTAGATATTAAAGATAATCTCTATCTTTTGGAATTAAAGTACATAAGGCCAGAGGAATTTGTTAAGTATCTTCCGCCCGATGTGGATAAGAACAAGTTGTTTTTTGCAGACGATAATTCGAGCGTGTTCTTTAAAGGAACAGAATCCGCTTATTTGAGTTTGTGCGAACATTTGAAAATCTGCGACAGACCTCTTGTGAGGTTGAGCTACGATCTGTTGATTTTGCAGTATGACGAGGGAAAAGAAAATTCCTGGAATCCGAATTTTTCTGTCAGAAGAATTGCTTTTGGAGACAAAAATGATTTTGGCGTAAAACTGGGTTCTGTTCTTAACTTGAATCTTGATGTTGTCGGTGCCTTTGGATTGGATTTTGCAGCCCAGCTGCAGACTTCGATTGAAGAGAATAAAACTTCGGTTTTTGCTGATACTACGATTCATGGAGTTGCGGGGAAACAGATTACTTTTCAAAATACTAATACTTACAGGTACAGGGACAACAATCTTGATCCTAATACAGGTAAGCCTATCTATTCGGGAATTACAAAGGAGATTGTTTCCGGATTGAAGCTGGAAGTTCTTGGGCTGGTGAGTGGAGACGGAATGATTACAACTTCAGTAAAAGCTTCTGTTTCCAGACAGGGAATGGATACTTCTTCTTCAACCGGCAATCCTCCTCCTACCAGTGAAAAAATTGTTACGACAGAAGTTTGTGGAAAAAGCGGGGAAGTAATTGTCATAAGCGGACTTATCCAAAATTCAGAGTCGGAGGGAGCCGTTGGCATTCCCCTTATTTCAAAACTTCCGCTTTTGGGAAAATTATTTCATTCAAAAGAAAAAATTAAAGAAAACACTCAGATGGTCATTTATCTTATTCCTCATATAAGCGGTTATGAAGGCCGGGGCATGGAGCAATCCGGTCTTGCAGAAAAAGAAATTCAGCAGGAAAAATTGCAGGCAATCCAATATTGCAGAAAAATCTTTGAAGTCATTCTGGGAGGAAAAAATGAAGGTTAAAGAAATCAACAATTATAATTTTAAGCTTACTCCGGGTTATTGTCTTTATAACGGCATTGTGGTCGTGTCGCAGCAGGGGGCTTCTATCTGTTTTCTTACCGAAAACCTTGAGGATGAGCTGCTCAAGACAAGAATAAAAAAGGCCTTTTTCAATTATCTTGCTTATGTTTTAAAAAGACCGGATTGCCCTCTGGAGTTTAAACACAAGCCTTATGTTGAATTTGTAAAAGGCAATAGAAACGAAATCAGAAAATATGTTTCTCATCTTTATGCCAAAACGGAAACCCTTTCAAAAAAGCTTTTTCCAAATGAGGAGGCTTCTCTTGCTAACAAAAATTCCGGCAATAATGAATCTGCTGCCGTTCTTCTGCTTGATACCCTTATCCAGGAGGCCAGACAAAAAAATGCTACGGATATTCATATCGAAAAGAACACTGTTAAATTCAGAATTTATGGAACCCTTGAGGCTGTAGAAAAGCTTTCGGAGGAAAAGAGCCGGGAGCTGGTTCAGAGAATAAAATTTCTTGCGGGCATGAATGTTCTGGAAAACAGAAGGAGCCAGGATGGTCATTTTGTATATGGGAAAGAAAATCCTCTTTTTATCAGAGTTTCATCTATTGGAATTGTCAGTAAAGACGGAGATGAAAATGCTGAATCCATCGTAATCCGCCTGCTGGACACAAAGAGGCTGCCTCTAACATTAAAGAGACTGGGCTTTTCAGAAATTCAGCAGGTGCATGTAAAAAAAATGATGGGAAACAAAAATGGCCTTATCGTAATTTGCGGACCGACAGGAGCCGGAAAATCTACGACAGCAGCAGCTCTTCTTATGGAGCTTGAAAAAATTAATGAAAACAAAATCAAAATAATAAGTCTTGAGGATCCTCCTGAATATCTTTTGCCGGGAGTTACTCAAATCCAGATAAATGAAAAAATCAGTAATTCTTTTTCAGAGACTCTCATGCATATCTTTCGCCAGGATCCTGATGTTCTGATGATTGGGGAAATCAGAGATGAGGTTAGTGCTGCTGTTGCAATACGGGCGGCTTTAACCGGACATCTTGTTATAGCAACCCTTCATACGACAAGTCCCGCCGCAGCTGTTTTGAGGCTGGAAAATCTTGGGATTCCAATAAAACTTATAGTTTCGGTTTTAAAAGGAGTTATAGTTCAGGAGCTGAATAATTTTAAGGGGAGCATAAATCTTATGGCAGATGTGGCTTTTCCGAACGCCCGACTTGAAGATGCAGTAAAAGAAGTCTGTTCAGAAGAAGAACTGGATAAATGTTTTGAACACAATAACAATTACGCTGAACTTTTGCAAAAAACTTTAAATGTTCTCAAAAGAAAACATACGGCAATCATGAAAGAGGAAGAAGAGGCAAAAAAAGAGGACCTTAAGGAAGTGGACTTATTTTCTAATTCATTAAAGTTAAAGCACAGGGCCGGGTAAAAATGAAAAATATGAACAGGAAAGATAAAGCAAGATTTACTTTTCAGCTGCAGGAATTAATCTGCCTCAGGAAGATGGAATTAAAAAACTCTCTTCTGCTTATGAGCCGCAGTTCTCCCCTGCAGGCGAAAAACAGGAATAAAAATGTAAGTCTTGCTGCAAAGAATCTTTATTCTTCTCTTCTTGAAGGAGAACCTTTTGCAAATTCCCTTAAACGCTGTCCCTATATTACTTTTGATGAAGAATACATTTCCTTTATAAGTTTTGCCCAGCGGTGTGCCTGTCTGGAAGAGGCTCTGATTTTTTTAAGAAAAAAATGTGAGAGGGAAGAGGAGAATTTGGAAAGAATCGTGCAGGTTTCTGTATATCCGGTTTTTGTAATTTTACTGGCAGTAATCACAGGACTTCTTTTTTCTTTTTATGCCATCAGACTTTGGGGAGACGGGGATTCTATATTTTCCGGAATTAATTCTATCCCGCAAAGCTGTTCCAAAAGTCTTCTTCTGGCTTTCATTTTTTTATTTCTTTTTTGTATAACGGCATTTTTTATTTTGCGAAGAATGTTGGGAGTAAATAAATTATGTGAAGCCTTTCTGGCAATGGGTTTTCTCATAAAAGGAGGTGAAAGTATTGCCAATGCGGTAAAAGCTGCGGTCAATATTCTGGGTTACGAAAGTAAGGAAGGACAACTCTTTGCACAGGCCGGTAAAAAGTTGTCTTTCGGCTTGAGTTTGAAAGAGGCTTTCTCTTTGAATAATCCCGGAACAGGCCTGAGCTATGAACTGGAAGAAGCATTTTTTTATGCAGAAAATTCAGGTGGGGAAAATGATGTATTTGAAAAAATTGCTTCCTGGATCAGCGCCCGTGATGAAAAACGAAGGTCCATCTGTCTCAAATTGATAGAGCCGGTTTTTATTTCGGGAACAGGGATTTTTATCCTTGTGTTTTTTGTTAATCTTGTGCTTCCCTTATTTTCAGAAAGCACATTTTTTCTATAGTTCAAAAATCAGTTCAATTTTTTTTTATGACTAATTGGGAGGAATGATTAAATGAATAAAAGCAGACTTTTTAGGATAAAGGAGATGCGGAATGAAAAAAAACAAAAAAGAAGGAAAAAAAGTAACCAGGCATTTACTTTTGTGGAAACACTCGCAGTACTCGCAATCATTGCAGTCCTTTCAGCCGGGTGTACAGTATCAATATCCCGGATTGTCGCACTTGCGAAAAAAGCTTCTGCCAGAAACCAGATTGAACAATTTGGAGCGGCACTTCAAACCTACTTCCTCGACTGTGGAAGATTCCCCACAACAGAACAGGGCCTTCAGGCTTTATGGGAGAAACCGCTTTTCTATCCTGTACCGGAAAATTGGAACGGACCATACCTTGAGCGTAAGCCAGGGAAAGATCCTTGGGGAACCGATTTTGAGTATCTCAGTGCTGAAAGCTCCCTTATGCCGCCAGAGGTTCCTGAGAATCTGCCCTATGTACTCATCAGCTTTGGTGCGGACAAAACAAGAGGAGGAAACGAAAATGGAGCCGACATCCGGTCATGGGACTAAAATTTTTATGACAGGCTTTATCATCCTGCTTCTTGCCCTGGCAGCCTTAACTGTGAGCTACAGGCAGAAAAAAAGTGGGCAGATAAGACTTGCTGAAAAATTAATCCATGATTATTCAAACGAGCTTGAAAAAGAAAATGCGGCAAGCCTGCTGGCTTTTGAAGAGGCTTCATCAGAAGCAGCTTATAAGGAGAAAAAATGAGGTTTCCTTTAATCCTTCTTCTGTTTATATACCTTGCTTTCTTCAGTCTTTGTCTTCGTGATTTTACCTTTAATATGGTAAAGCTTGACCTTACCCTTGAAAAAATCCAAAAGGCATATTACGCAAAATATTTTATAGCAGAAAGCTTTAAGAATTGCTGTAAGGGCAGGGGTTTTAAAAATCTTGAAGAATGGCAGCAAAAATGCAAGGTACTTTTTTCTTTGGAAGAAATTGACTGGGAGCTGAAGGAAGAAGGAATAAATGGTAAGGAAACTCTTTTTCATGCAAAGTGGTCGGCCGGCCAGAAGTATTCTTCATCCGATGTTTCATCCTATGCTTCATCTGATGGAGAAGTTTTTTTCCTGCTTCGCAAATAGCAGACAAGGATTTATTAGGGAGAAAAAATTGAATAAAAGGAATCCAAAAAGCAAAAGTCAATGTCAGACAAATGATTATGATTTTTACACAATTCCTTTTCCTTTAAGACAGCTGGGAAGAAAAAAACGATATGCCTATTTGTATAAAGAACTGGAAAAACGCCATCCCTGTTTTTCTGATGACTCTTGTTTTGATTCAAAATTGCGGCTTGAAAAAAAAGGTTTGATGGCTGATGTTGTCGTGATGCAAAAATATACCCTTGCAGACTATAAAAGCAATGGAAGAAAAATTTGTATTTCGGAAAGAAAGGGCTCCTGTTTTTTTAAGAATAAGGGTGCTTTGAAAATCTATAGCTTTCTTTTTCTGGCCTTTTTCTTGATTTTCTTGCTGACTGGATTTTTTCTCCATCCAAAAAAATCAGAGCCTCAGAGCCTTGGAACTGCAGTTTCTGAAGCAATTTTAAAGGAGAAAATTATACTTCCTCTTGAAGAAATAAAAAATCTCTTAGCCGGGATTAACAAACTTGAGGGGAGGGTAGATTCCTTTTTCTGGAAGGCAGATGGTTTTAATCAGCAGACAATCCTTAGCCTTGAGGGAATATTCCCGGAAGAATTGCAGCCTTTGTTTTCTCAAACAGCTCCGGCTGATATAAAGTATTCTTCTCTTTCCTTTGCTTCAGCTATTCCTCAAATGACGATTGAATTAAACCAGAGAATCCGGCTCCCGCCTGCTATGGAGACTGTAAAAGACAAAAAAGATGACAGGGCTCTTGTCAGAAACTGGTTGCTAAAAGAAGGTGTGGAAGTTTTAGAAGAAAGCCTTGCTCCCCCTTCATTAAAATTTCAGCTTTCATCTCAAAAAAATGAAATTTTCTTTTTGGAGAAAATGCTGGATTTTTTTATAAAAGAAGAAATGGCTTTTTCTTCTCTGCTTATAAAAAAGGAAAATCAGAATTTGTATATGGAGTTAAACTTTGCTTCTTATGATTATGATCCGGACAGGGAACTTTTAAAAGCCTTAAAAGAAAATGCTCTAATCTTTTTCAGAGAGAAAAACATGCCTGTTAAAAAGGAAACTCTGTCTTCTTTTGATAAGTCTGTAAAACAAGAAGGAAATCAGGAAATGTCATTGATAGGAAAAATTATCTATCCGGACGGAAAAAGCTATGAATTTTATAAAAATAAAGAAGGAAAGATCAGGAGGTTACCGGATGAATAAAAAAACTAAAAACTTTCTTTCCCTGCTGCTAATCTGCTTTTCTCTTTTTTTATCTGCCTGCGCAACAAGTAAAAACCTTAAAAGAAACGGGGATTCAATTTTATTGATTTGTGTTGTGGATGAAAATAATACGGCAGTCCGGGATTTTTCAGTCAGCCTTTCTAAAGGAAAAAAGCAGGCAAGTGCTCTTACGGATGCCCAGGGGAGATGCAGCTTTTCCGGTATAAAAAAGACTTCTTATCTTCTGAATGGCAAAAAGGATGGCTTTACAGCAATAGAGGAAAGTCTGAGCATTGATCAAAAGGGAAGTGTCTTGTGCTTTAAGGTAATAAGCTGGGAAAGTGCTTTGGACACAGCTCTTCAATTATATGAGGACAAGATGACAGAAGAGGCTTTTTTGCTGCTGGAAAAGCTTTATTTTAAATCAGCTTCCCCCGGCCAGCTTGCCCGTAATTTTTGCAAGGCTTGTCTTTTTGTAAGTCAGGATAAGAAAGAGCAGGCTTTGAATGAACTCACAATTCTTAAGGATTTTGAAAATGCAGAAGTCCAGGATTTGCTTGAAGCAGTCATACGAAAAATGGAGGAATAATGAAAGGAAAAAACTTAACCATAAAAAAAATTAAGTTAATGGCAGCCGGAATCTATCTGATTTTTTTAATCATCCTGATATTAAATTCCTGCATTCTGGCAGAGGAAAAAGGGCCTCCCTTTGCTTTTTCATATCCTGTATACAAGGCTGGTCAGCAGGAAAATGCCTGCCTTCTGGGAGCAGTCTATTTTGATTTTTATAACAAAGCAAAAGTCCCGGTAGTTCAAATGGAAATAAGAATGAATGTTTATGACAAAAGCAGTAAGAAAAATGCTTTTTCAGGAGCAGGAACAATTATTTCAAAAGCAGAGGTAAATATAGAAGCCGGAGAAAAAAGAAATTTGTGTATTTCCCTGGACGACTATATCCTAACTGCTTCTGATAGGGAACTGCTTATAGATAATTTTTATATAAGCCGCCTTTCTTATAAGGACGGAAGTGATTGGAAAGATTATTTTGGAATTTATTCAGCGAGGTAAATTATGAAAAAAACTAATTTGCAAATCCTTCTGCCGGCCTTTCTCTTGTGGCTTCTTTGCTTTACGGCCTGTTCTTTTAATTCAATTAAAACCCTGATCAAAGATATTACTCCGGTCATGGAAGACGAAGAAGAAGAACTCCCTCCCCAAACCTTGCCGCAGACAGAAGCTGAGCCTGAACCTGCACCAGCCCCAACACCCTTAACCCTTCTTGTTTACATGGCCGCAGATAATGATTTGGAAAGTTATGCTCTGGCAAATATAAAAGCCATGGAAAGTGTAGAACAGACGGAAGTTAATATCCTTGTGCTGGTAGACAGGGCCGAAGCTTATGACCAGACAAACGGGGATTGGACAGATACCAGATTATACAGAATTCTTTACGATTCTTATGGAAATGGAAATCTAGTTTCCCAGCGTCTGGATTGTGGTCCTCTGGGACTTGCAGCAGATATGAATACCGAGCTTGATATGGCAAATCCTTTTGTCCTGCAGAATTTTATAAGCTTTGCAAAGAAAAATTATTCTTCAGAAGAATATGCCCTGATTATCTGGGGACATGGAACCGGCTGGAGAGGTCTGGATTCAGCAAAGCAGTCCTTTAGAGCGGTTGCTATAGATGATAAAACTTCATCCTTCATGACAGTTAGTGATTTAGGAAAGGCGGTAAGAAACAAGGGACTTTGCGTAATTGGTTTTGATACCTGTTTTGGTGGTGTTCTGGAAAATGTTTATGAATTAAAGGATTGTGCAAGCTATACTGTTGCTGCTGCCGGTATGAGTCCCTCTCTTGGCTGGGATTACAAAGAACTTGTGCTTTCCTTATCTCAGGCCTTGGCGGAAAAAAATGATATGGAGCCTGCAAAGCTTATCGCCCGGACAATGGCAGCTTCTTCTCCTCTTTCTTTGACACTTTTTAAGAATGAAAATATCCAGAATTTATTTCAAAGCTTCGAGGATTTTTCCAAAGCCCTTTCTCAAACAATTACAGATTCTTCTTCCAGAAATTATGTTTATGATAAGCTTTTTGCCTGTAATTCCTATTCGTATATCAGTTATCCCTGTGATATGTATCTTGATCTTTTTTCTCTTGGCCAGTCCTTTCTGGAGAATCCGGATAAAGAAGTTTCGGAGGCTGCCCAGGCTTTAATCCTTCAGTTAGATCAGACCTGCAGCACAAGGAATTTTGAACATGCCAAAGCCGGAGTTCTTTTTATTCCCAGACTTTCTTCGTTTACTGCAGCTTCAGTGCATGATCCCGCCTATTTCAAAAATGATGAAAGGAATGACCAGTGCGCTTTTATAAAGGAGAGCCGCTGGTGGGTTCCAACTTTAAATGGAAATTCCGGCAGTCTGCTGGATAAAATTTTTTATACAAGCTATTAAAAACAGCTTATTGGGAGGTAAAGATGAATCACAAAAAAATTAAAAAGCCCTTGTTTAAATTTGCAAAAATTTTGTTTGCCCTTCTTGCTTTTTCAATGACTCTTCCTCTTTTTGCGGAATATGTTTATATAGATGAAAATGGAAATCAAAGATGGGGGCATCTTGATCCGTCAGAGCCGCCGGGGCCGGGAAGCAGTAATCAGGAAGGAGAAAACCCTGTGATAAATCCTCCCGGGGATCCCGGTGGCCAAGATGGGGGTGGTGATGATATCCCGAAAGAAGAATCTGATGATGACCCTGGCGATGATGACCCGAATGATGAAAATCCGAATGATGATGACCCGGAAGATGGTGGCACAGATGATGGTCCAGGCGATGACGGATCAGATGGAGATGAAATGGGCGGGGACCCGGGTGGCAATAATACAAATGATGAAGATGAAGGATCTGATGATGATTCAGATGAAGACGATGAAGATTATGGGAGTGATAGCGGAGCTGTAATTTCAGACCTGATTTTTGACGGCTCTTATGACAGTCATGATACTGATACCAATGATTCTGGTCAGGTAGAAAATGAAATAAGCAGCCCTGAGGTATTGGATAATACACTAAATGAAAGTGCAGACCTTTTAGAAGACCAGCTTAAAAAGGAAAAAGATGATAATGAAATGGAAGAGCTTCCTCCTGATACAGAAGACCGGCTTTTAGAAATTACCGGCCTTGTTGAAAAAAAGGAAGAAGCATTAAGTCTGCTTCAGACCAAGTCACAGGAGGATGAAAAAGCAAATAGGCAGACTGTAAAGAAACAGAAGGACTTAGAAGAAGAAAAAACTGACGGGGACCCTGTAAAGCTGGCTTCCGGAATTTATGAGCAGAAAGAAAGCGATATTTTGCTGGGGAATGACTTAGCTGTTGAAATCCAAAGAAGATATGAATCGGGAAATAAAATTATTTCGAGTTTTGGAAAAGGCTGGTTTACAAATCTGGATCAGCGGATAATTTTTGGAACCCGGGTGGAAGATGAAGAAATTGACTCAAAATATAAGGACTATCTGGAAAGCCTGCCTTCTTCAATAAGTCAGCTTGAAGAACTAATAAAAAGCTCATATCAAACTTCCTCTGTGGAAGAAGCTTACGATGCTCTTCTATTAAAAAAATCCAGATGTGAGCAGATTCTGGCAAATGTGCAGGGGCTCAGGCTTTCCATTTCTGAATTGGAAGATAAAGCTCAGGGGAGTGAAGTCCTGGCTCGAGTCAGTGATTTAAAAAAGCAAGGCCAGGAACTTGAGCAGGAAATTGAAGGAAAACTTTTAGCCCTTGAAAAAGAATTTGACCAGCTGCAGAAAAAGCTTTCACTTTTAAAAACCTTAAAAGACACTTGTGAGGCAAGCTTACAGGAAAAGGAGACTGTCCAAAATTCACTTGCTCTTTCTTTAAAGCGGAGAATTAATAATGAAAAAGTCCTCTTTCCCGGCATGGACTCTTTTTACCAGGAAACCGGCCTTAATACCATAAATATCATCAACGAAAAAGGCTATCCCGTCCTTATGTATGAAACAGAAGAAAAGAGTAATGTCTGGAAAACGGATGAAAAGTCAGATTACATAGAGTGCCTGAAAAATGACGAGGGCTATCTTCTTAAAGAAAAAAATGGATTTCAGAAACTTTTTAATCCGGCAGGTTTTCTGGTTCAAGTCACTGATAGAAATTTCAATAGCCTTTTTATAGAAAGAGAGGAATCAGGAAAAATCAAAAATATAAAAAGCTCTTCCGGAGAAGACTTTGCCTTTATGTATGAAGGAAACTTTATAAGCCGGATAAAGAATGAGCGGTCAAAAGAAGAAGAGGTGATTTATTCTTACAGGGGAAATCTCCTTCATTCAGTGACCGATACAGATGGAGACAGAATAATTTTTGAATATGATGAAAATGATTATCTTATCTGCCTTAAAAAGAGTGATGATTCTTTTATCACTTTTTCTTATGACCTTGTAACAAAAGAAGGACAAAAGCTTGCAACGGCAACCACAAACGAAGAAGGCCATGCTGAATTTTTTGATTACAAGGATAAAATGACGACTTATACAGATCACGACGGAAATAAAACTTTTTATAAATATGACGACAGGCATAGAATCGTATCAGAAGAAAAAGAAGATGGCAGCAAAATAATAAACACTTATGATGAGCAGGGAAATCTTGCAAGCGTCAGCCGGAACGGAAATAAAGTCTTATATTCTTATGATGCAGAAGGGAACAAAATTCAGGCAATTTATGAGGACACCTCCAGTGAAGCCTGGTCTTATGATAAATTCGGACAGCAGCTGTCCTATAAAGACAGAGACGGAGTAATTCATGAATATCTGCGTGATGAAAGAGGCAATATAATAGAATACCGACTTGGACAAGAAAGTGTCTTCAGACAGACTGTCAATTCAAAGGGCCAGGTAATAAATCGGACCCTCTATGGTCAAAAGAATATTTTTACAGAATATAAATATGATGATTTTGGAAATCTTATTGAAGAGCTTTGTGACGGTGTAAAGACTGAATATGAATACGATAAAAGAAATCGTCTTATAAGTCTTAGTATTAATGAAAAAAAAATTGCAGAATATGAATACCGGGGCTCTGATATAATTGAGAAAAGCTATAATGGTCTGGAGACAACTTATGTAAGCAATTCAAGAAAAGACTTAACCCAAGTAATTCAAAAAGACAGGATAACAAATGTCCTTCATAAAATCCGGATTGAATATGACGGCCGGCATCTTCCCGTAAAAATTTTTGCGGGAGATGAAAAAAGTGATGATGAAAAACTTATGGCTTCATATTTTTATACTCCGGAAGGTAAAATCAGTGGCCAGATTCTTCATGGTAAAGAAAATTGGATTACCCTCTATGAATATTTCCAGGGCCAGATAAGGCTTTTAAAACAATTTAAAACTTCTAAGCTTGAAGGCTTTGAATCTGCAGCCGCCCTTGAATCTCTGACTCCGGTAACTGGCGAAGGAAAAGAATTAGAAATCTATACCCAGACCTTTGATTGTGTAATTAAGGATGGAGGTAATAGTCTTTTAAAAGTAACGGACGGCCTTGGTTTTTATTCTTTATTTGAATATGACCCTTATGGAAATTTAGTGGAAAGTACAGATGCAAATGGAATAAAAAGAAATAGAGTTTATACAAAGGCCGGTCGGCTTAAAATGGAAGAGTCAGCTTATGGCGGCTGGTATCTTTATGATTATAAAGATGGAAGGCTTAATAGTTCAGGAGAAAAAGCTTCAGCTCCTGTCAAAACTGAATACTATAATGACGGGACTATAAAATCTACCTGCGATAAATACGACAATCTTTCTTTTTATGATTACGACAACAGAGGCCATCTGGTCAGCATTCAGGGGAATAATCAAAAAATCTGGTATGAGTATGATGACTTTGACAGAATTACAAAAGAGGCTCTTGGTGACTCTCCGTCAGAAGCTTTGGCCCTTTATTATGTAACTTATGAATATTCTCAGGATGGCCGCAGTGTCCTTATAACAGAAGGGGGTAAATACCAGACTCAAATAATTCTGGATGCCTTTGGCAATCCCATAAAGCAGATAGACGGAAATGGAAACACCCGCCGTTTTGAATATGACTGCCTCAATCAATTGACTGCTGCTTATGACGGCTATGGGAACAAAACTTCTTATGAATATAACGCAATCGGGGCAATCGAAAAGCTTTTGCTTCCGGGAGGAGAGCAGAGAGAATACTCATATAATTGCCTTGGCCTGCTGGAAAAAGTTACGGATGACTGCGGAATTCTTTATACGGCTTCTTATGATAAGGCTGGAAGACTCATAAAAGAAAGGTCTCGCGCAGACAGTGAAAAAACTTATGAATATGACAAGGCAGGCAGATTAAAGAAAATCATTTCTGCCGGTCAAGTTATCGAGTCTTATGAATATGAGAATAATATCAAAAGAGTAATTGTCACAGACGGAAATGGAGAAAAGTATTTCTACAATTATGATGATTTTGGGAGACTGGTAAATGAAATAAATCGTAAGGGGCTTTCTCAATATTATTATTACGATCAGGGAGGTCAGCTTGCAGGCCAGACTAACTTTGACGACAGCAGCACCAGTGTCCTTTATTCAGAAGACAGAAGCGAGTGCAGGGTAGTCTACTCAGATCAAAGTCAGAACTACTTTTTTTATGACATGAAAGGAAATGTCGTGCAGGCTCAGAATGTTTATGGGGAAAGCCTTTATTCCTATGATCAGGGTGGCCGCATGATTTATCAGAAAGATGTAACTACTGGCGAAGAAGTTTTTTTTGAATATGACGGCGCAGGAAACAGAATCCGTCTCTACAGCTCAAACCGGGACACAAGATATATTTATGGTAAAAACAACGAGGTAAAAGAAATCTTTGACAATAAGCAAAGACTGCGTGTACAATTAGACTATAACAAAAACGGAAGTGAAGTATTGAGAAAGTTTGGAAATGGAACAGCAGAAACTACTCTCTATGACAAAGCCGGTCGTGTAATTATCAAAGCCCAGAAGTCAGAGCGCGGAGAACTTTTGTGGGCTCAAGCTTATCTTTATGGGCAGGACGGAAAACAAAGTGCAAAAGTTGATAATACAGGCCGGGTTACTCTTTACGAATATAATAAAAAAGGCCAGCTTAAGACAGTCTGCTATCCATACAGTCAGGAAATGATAAATAAGGTTAAGGCAGAAGCAGAGGAAAACGGACTTGCTGCAATAATCGATCCCGGAGAAAATTTCTTTCTTCCTTCAGAAATCAGGGCCTCTCTTTCTTCCCTTATGGATTCAATGCAATACGGTCTTTCCCGGAATCTTACAAGCCTTCAGATTTTCATAAAAGAAAGCTACTCTTATGATGGGAAGGGAAACCGTATTTCAAAAACAACAAAATATGGCACAATTGATTATTCTTATGATAAAGAAAACTGTCTTCTTTCCTCCGGTTCTAAAGGCCAGCCCTTTGTAAATTATACTTATGACAAGATGGGAAATCTTTTGTCCCAGGAAAGTGCCTCTAAATCTGTCAGATATGAATACAACGCACAAAACCGTTTGATTTATTTTTCTCTAATTGATAAAGCAGAAAAAACTTATGTTCAGACAAGCTATGCCTACGATGCCTTTGGCCGCCGGGTATTAGTTCAGGATAAAAATCAGGCAGCCTTGAGAACCCTTTATGACGGGCTTACTTTTGATGTGATAAAACAAAGTCCAACCTTTGCAGGAGGCTTGTTTACGGATACAAATGAAAAAGGTATCCGCTGGACAGGCCTGACACAAGCAACCGGTGAACGCTATCGTTATATCAGCCAGGAAGAAGCCGGTGACGGGAACCGCTATTTTTATCTGGATGAAGAAATCTTCAAGAGCCCGGAGAATCGTTATCTGAGGGAACGCAGCCAGCTGATTGTTAATGGAAGCCTTGCCGCCCAAACTTCAGACGAAGGAATCCAATATTTTTCCACCGATCTTTTAGGAAGCATAACATGTCTTACAGACACTTACGGTTACCAGCTGGCTTCCTATTCCTACGATGCCTTTGGCTCCCTGGTCCAGGGCGAACTGACCGGCACCCGAGATTTCGGCTATCTAGGCAAACAGCAGGATCCCTCTTCCCGTCTCTACAACTACGGCTACCGCGACTACAACCCCGATTCCGCCCGTTTCACCACCGTAGACCCCATCCGCGACGGAACCAACTGGTTTGCGTATGTAAACAATGATCCCGTGAACTTTGTGGATTTGTGGGGGTTGTGTGTTGTTAGTGATAATAAAAATACAAGACCAAGTGGAATAGATTATGATTCTTTAATGAAGTTAAGAGCTCCCTTAAATGGAAGTGCTACAGAATTTGCAAATAGAATGAAATCGCTAGTAGGTACGGATTATGTTTATGGGGGAAATTCACCAGAAGATGGAGGAATGGATTGTTCAGGTTCAATTATCTATGAGCTTAAGCAAATGGGTAATGATATTCCTGACATGCAAGCCAAAAATATTTATGTAATGACAGATCCTGTAGTTGGACAACCACTAAAAGGTGATTTGAGATTCTTAAAAGATGAAGATGGAAAAATAGTTCATGTTCAAACAATAATTGATAGTGATGGAACAAGAGTAAACGCTACAGGAGATAAAACTAATACTAGGGATAATCCTGGAAAAATATTATTGTTAGATGGGCCACTTCCATCTTCTGGCGAAGTGCGGAGACTAAATTTTAAACAATAAAATAATGGAGGTATAAAATATGAAAAAAATCGTATTAATAACAGTTTTACTGTTATTAGCTAGTTTTTGTTTTTCAGAAACAAAAATTACATTAGATGAGTATTTTGGTAACAAGGAATATAGTACAGAAAAATACAAATTAGATTTTGCTGTAATATATTATTCATTTCAGAATGCAGAGAATTCTAACAGACTTGTTAATAAAGCTATTTTCTACCTTAAAGAAAATAACAGTATTAAACCTTTATTAATAATAAACAATGAAAAAATATATAATTCATCAGAATTATTATTTAATGGGATTATTGTTACACAAAAGTTTTATGGGTATGATATAGATTTTTCGTGTACAAGTGGCAATGTTTCAACATCGTTTTATACAAATAATGGAAAAAATGTTACGGATGGACCTTCGTTTGTTTTGGATAAAAAGACAATGAAATACAGTATGTATAAAATAGATCCTTCCGAATACTAAAGCTGGTAGAAAATATTTAGAATTTCAAACTTCTTGATTTAATAGGAATAGGAATATACACCTTTTTATGGGAAGATGTATAAACATTTTCCCTATTTACCCTGCCTATTTTTCCTTGACATATTCTTAAAATGTGTCATAATAGAAATATTACAAATCATAACAAAAAAAAACATAGGAAACGAATATGGCATCAATCAACATGAAACAGACAGACCCGACTGCGTGGCTGGAAGAATATCGTGGCAAGGATTTTACAGGAACCTGGCCTACCATGAAAGAAATGTTTGATCTTACGGTTAAACGCTACCCTAATAACAACTGTTTTACAGATTTTGACGGACCAAACGGTTCGCGCAGAACCTTGAACTATACTCAGGCAAAGGAAAAAATTGAAGCGCTGGCTGCCTGGCTTGCTGCTAACGGAGTACAGTATGGCGACAAGGTTGCTGTATCGGGCAAAAACTCTCCGGAATGGTCTGTGGTTTATCTTGCTGCCTTTTATGCAGGTGCCACCATTGTTCCAATTGATTACGGTCTTCATAACGAAGAAGTAGAAAACCTTTTGAATACTGCCCAGCCAAAATTCTTTTTTGTTGATTCAGAAAAATACGAATACTTTAGTCAGAAAAAGGCAAAATACCAGGTTTATTCACTGGCTCCGGAGCCTGCCGACAAATATGTATACAATCTTAAAACCGACAAAACTCCACAGATTACCTATCCAAAAGAGGATGATCTTGCTGCAATCCTCTTTACATCAGGCACTACCGGAACTCCAAAGGGCGTAATGCTTACCCACAAAAACCTTGTAAGCGACACCTACCTTGCCCAGACCAACATGAACATCTATTCAACCGATGTTTTTTATGCCCTGCTTCCTATTCATCACGCCTACACAATGACTGCCGTATTTATAGAAGCAATAAGCGTTGGTGCCGAGGTTGTATTTGGAAAAACTATGGCTGTAAGCCGCATGATGAAGGAGCTCCGCGAAGGTAAGATTACAATGCTTCTTGGTGTTCCGCTCTTGTTCAACAAGCTGCTTGCAGGAATTATGAAGGGTATTAAAGAAAAAGGTGCCTTTGTTTACGGAGTCATCAAGTTCCTTATGGGACTTTCCTATATCATCAAAAAGCTTACAAAGTGTAACCCCGGAAAAGCTATGTTTAAGGCTGTGCTCCAGAAGGCCAACATCTACACTCTGCGTATTGCAATTTGTGGCGGCGGACCTTTGTCTCCAAGTGTATTCAAGGCTTACAACGAGCTTGGAATTGACTTTGTTCAGGGTTATGGTCTTACAGAGACTTCTCCTATTGTTGCACTCAACCCGGTTTATGCCTTTAAGATTGAAAGTGTTGGTAAAAACCTGCGCGATGTAGAGTTTAAGGTAATTGAT
>JAEEGL015969749.1_pt1 | contig 18562 bp, 15 predicted proteins | sample 9134231 | NCBI WGS metagenome assembly JAEEGL01 (sample SAMN16246548, study PRJNA631951) | gut metagenome | biome: gut microbiome; feature: rumen; material: fiber-attached | host: Bos | place: Iran: Karaj | collected 2018-10 | reverse complement strand
CATGAGATTCTGTCTCCAAACGAAATATGAGCAGTGCGAAGCATTCCGCAAAGAATTGGAGCGTAGCAAGGGCTTGTTTATCGTTGAGGATGAGACGGAACGAAATAGGAAACGCCATAAGGATGCCGACTCCTGGGGCACCAACCTCGTTGGCAACGAATATGTGGGTCCCAACCTCTTAGGTCGGCTCCTGATGGAACTACGCGACACCGGGAAGTTGGAATACCATCTCCCCGCTGACGCTTTCACATTCATCAGCTATCTCAGATAGCATTGTATACCTATAAAAAGACAAGCCCATATCATCCAATAATTGTATATTTACACCACAAAACCAATCTTATAACAGAATGACAGCAACAAAGAATCATCAAATGAAACCGAAAGCTCGCGGTGGGAAACCCCTGATGAGCGAGTTACTGAAAGACACCCGCAAATATCTGGAACAAGCCGAGCAGACTGACGTAGAACCGCTCCGCCAGTTCCTCTTCAACGAGCCCGAACGCCCCCTCATCACGATGGGACATGGTGGATCCCACTCCTCTGCAGCCTTCGCAGCCCTCCTCTATGGCACCAACTGCGGACTGGGCAAAGTCATGACACCCTATCAGTGCAATTCGCTCTCCGACGAGACGCTCAAGAATTCCAAACTCCTGCTTATCAGCAAGTCACTGAAGAACCAGGATGCCGTATATATCGCAGATCGCATGGATCGCGTGAACCCGGAATATAGCTGCGCCTTCACCATGACACACGACGTAAATGACAACATGAAGCGCATGAAGAAATCCAATCCCAATAGTCTCATCAATTGTCCTTTCGACCTCCCCCGTGGATTTATCAGCGTGAATGGCACCTTCGCATACTTCTCTCTATTATATAAAGCTTTCACTGGCGATAACGACTTCGCTGGCAAACTGGCCCTCTCTGACAAACTCGAAGACAATTTCACCTATCGCTGTATCGATGACACCATCACCCCACCCGATCTCAGCCAGATCACCCAATTTACTGTTCTGTATGGCTCGTATGGTGAACCTGTAGCCCATAAGATGGAGAGCAACATGACCGAAGCTGGTCTGGCATCCTGTGTCATGGCCGACTACCGCGATGAGTGTCATGGTCGTTTCCTGTCGCTCTCGAACTTCATCAAAAGCAAGAAGCACCCACAGACCGACTGTGCCCTCGTGGTACTGGTTACTCCTCGTGAAGAAGCCCTCTGTCGCGACATGCTCGGACGCATGCCAAGCCATCTGCCTGTGGTCATCATCCGTACCGACATCGCCTCTCCTTTGGGTGCCATCGACCTGCTCTACAAGATGTGCATGTTCACTGCGCATTATGGTGAACATATCCTGGGTTCCAACCCCAATAACCCTGTCAATAAAGGAGGCTTCCAGAAAGGTGTCTTCCGCGACGAAGTGCATTTTCAGGACGATTTCGATCTCTACGGATCCCTTTCCATCTCTGCGCCGATACCAGCTTATACCGACCGTTTCACTTCTGATGACAAAGAGTCTGTCGATATCCTGGGAGTACATTTCGGTGACATAGAAGCTGCATGTCTGATGGCCCATTTCGATGACAGTCCTAAAGCCGCACAATGCCAGGCCAAGATTGTTGACCCTGAAAATGGTTTTCTCAACACCCCCAGTCTCATCGTGAACAACTTTATGGTAGGTCGATATGGGGCACCTCCAACTCGCAAGAAAGAACTCTCGCGCAACTGTCAGTGGTACGCCGAGTGGCAGAAGTGGCTCCATGGTGAGTCTGCCGATATCGATTTACTCAACAGCGCCTACATCAACTGGTTGGGCGGTTATCTCCATTTCACGAAAGCATCCGATGGTCACATCAGTGTGGAGCGAATGGAACGTTCTACCCCAGAGCATCTCCCACAGACCGGCATCATTGGTGGACTCTGTGGCGATGTCCTTGGCTCCTATCTGGAAAGAGAAGAAGACAAGTCTGTCATTGCAAAGGAATTGGATAAACTGGCCAAGAAGAGTAAGAAGCGTGTGCTGGCCTCCATGATGTACACCGACGATACCATACTCGCTCTCGCCATCGCCAAATGGCTCATGGACGATCTTACACACTCCAAAGAGTCGCTCATCGACCTCTTCCGGCATTTCGCAAACCGCTACCGCACCATTACTTTCGGCAGGAATTTCCAGAAATGGCTCGACTCTGACGATTGTGCTCCATACGAAGCTGTCACCAATGGCAGTGCCATGCGCGTAGCCCCTGTCGCCTGGTATGCCCAGTCACTCGACGAGTGTCTGGCTTTGGCCAAGACCACTGCCGAAGTCACCCACAACTCTCTGGAAGGCATCCGGGGTGCCCAGGCCGTTGCTGCTGCCATCTTCCTGAACAGGACTGGTTCTTCAAAAGATGACATCAAGTCCTACATCGAACAGACATTCGGCTACGACCTCCATCGCACCACCGACGAAATCCGTCCTGACTATGCCTTCGAGACTGCCTGCGACAAGAGCGTGCCCGAATCCATCATCTGCTTCCTCGAAGCCGACAACTACATGGATGCCGTCATCCGTGCCATCTCCCTCGGTGGCGATACCGACACCATGGCCTGCATGGCTGGCAACATCGCCTCTGCCACTATGCCCGTCCCCGAAGATGTCGCCCAGGCCTGCTACGACAAACTCCCCCAGGAACTCCGCGAGATCCTCGACCAGTGGAATCAAACAATCACAAGATAACAAATATATTTAAATAGGTATGACTATCATCTATTCACCTGAATTTAACTCTACGAGCTACATCAACCTCCAACAACGCCAGGGCCAACTCCTTGGCCTGAAGGTTTGTGGTTCTACAGAACTGCTTTCCGAACTTGAACTGAGAGCAGGCATTGTTGCCTTGGAGCAATCTGAACCTGAGCGTTTGGTAGCATTCCATGAATCATTAAGCAAGAATGTAAAAGGAACTATCTTCGAAGAGTCGTTTAAAACTGATGAAGTGGGGGTCGCTCGCCAATTGATGGCTTGGACCGACAACCTGTTGATGGCAGGTTGGACACCAAACACTGAACTCGAATCCGACAAACTCAAGGCATTGGCCAAGATTGTAAAGGGCATTGTAGGAAAACATATGGCCCTGCGTTGGCAAGATCTTACTACCTATCTCAAGGATCATACCATCTTCCAAATAGATGATGTGATTGAGGTACATACAGAAGAGTTAATCCCTGCTGTTATCAAGTCAACTCTTGAACAATTGGCTCTTCAGGCAACCGTCAATTATGTGACCAAAGAAGGGCAGATGCCAACCGACTTCAAAGTATATCACTTTAAAACCCGCGATAAAGCCTATCAGTGGTATCTCTCCCAGCCTGCTGCCCTTAACCATGTAGACGTTACCATCAGTAGTGATAACTGTATCCTCAACGATATGGCTATAGCTATGGGAAAGCCTACTGTAAATTCAAAATCCCAGAATAGCAATCCACAATTGCTGCAGTTGTTTAAGTTGGGACTATCGTTGTTTGCCCGTCCGTTGAATGTCAACAATCTGTTGTCCTATCTTCTCATACCGGGAAATCCCGTTGGAGGAGTCTCCTACAAACTTGCAAAGGTTCTTGCTAAAGAAGGAGGCGTTAATGAAGAGTGGCAGAAGGTTATTGATGAGTTTGACTTCACTGAAACAGATGAAAAGGGTGAGAAGAAAAACAAACGCCAGGAAAGACTTCAATTCCTTATGATGATGGAAAAAGACTATCCTGCTGAAAGCATCCTTGTGAGCGATATCAGGACGTATACCGAAGAGTTGGCTCACTGGTGCGACAAACAGCTTCGGTCGCCATATACCGATGATGAACGAAAGGAACAGTTGGTTGTTCTTGCTTCTTTCTGTAGATCACTATTGTTAATCTTGCCTGCTGATGGCAACATTTCTTCTGAGTTGTTGCAGACTCATGTAGATGGCATCTATCGTCCACAGACCTTTACCCATATGAAGGCACAAAAGGGTGCTCCTGATGTTGTGACTTCCATTACCCAATTAGTTGACAAAGCAGAGAAGGTATGTTGGTTAGGATGTATTGGAGGTTCATCTGCTGTTTACCCATTTGATTTCCTCAATACGAAAGAAATTGAGAAGTTGCAACAGCTTGGCATCACTATCCCCTCCAAGTCTGTTTTCTATAGTAAGCAGCACCAGATGCTCCTGGAGTCATTAAAGAATGTACATCAATTAATACTCGTTACTTGGGAGTTTGATGGCAATGCCCGTCAGGAGGAACATCCGCTGATTACGGAGTTGAAGCACCGATACAGGAACGAGTGGAATGGGCATGTCATCACAGATGAGGCTCCCAACCTTTTGCCTGATAAGAAGAGAATCGTTAAACTTAATCCGCAAGCTACCTACCAGTTATCAGATAAGCTGACTTCGCTTAAACGTGAGAAGGAGAGCTACTCCAGCATCACCACGATGATTCAGCATCCGTTCGACTATGCAGTCAACTACCTTCTGAAACTTCATGAACCTCAAATAGGCCAGTTGCCTGATTTGGACACTACAAAAGGTCTGGTGGCTCACCGGTTTGTAGAGTTGCTCATTAAGAAATATGGTGAACAGATGGCTGAGGAATATGATAGGATCCCGCAAGAACAAAAAACCAACTTGATGGCTGATGCTATTCAACAGAAAGGTGCTGTACTATTGCTTCCAGAATATAAATTGGAGTGCCAGCAGTTCAAGTCCATTCTCGACGACAGCGTATCAGTTTTGACAGCCATCATTCAGAGACTACAACTGAAGCCTCTTGAGAGTGAAGTGGAAATGAATGTGTCCCTACCTACTATTGGTGCGTTCAAAGCAGAGGTCGACTTGGTATTAAGAAACCTCAAAGGGGAATACGTCATTTTCGACTTCAAATGGTCTGAAGGGAAAACATACCCCAATAAATTGGAAGAAAACAAGTCCATCCAGTTGGAGCTTTATAAAGAAACACTCAAATTGCACTATGGTCTTGGTTCAAAGATTGCTGGTGTCGCTTATTATTTATTCCCCAAAATGACATTGTTTACGGTTGATTTTCCTGAATCCGACCATATACATCATATAGAACAAAAGGAAGAAAATGGAAAGAGAGTGTTGCTTGATGAAATCAACAACTCTTACGTTTACCGTCGTAACGAGTTTGACAAAGGCATGATTGAGGAAAGTGAGATGACCGAAATCAGTGAGATAGCCTATACAAAGGCAGATACTGCAGATAATCCGCTCTTCCCTCTTGAGCCAGACTACAATCATGACACACTTAAAGGTTGTCCGTATGTAAAAGTTGACAAGCCTCCTTTTGTCAAGAAGGACGGATGGAAAAAGAATCCAACAACTAGAGAAATCCAGGCAAATCCTGAAGTTATCAAAGAAATTAAGACTACTCACCCCATTTTAAAAGGAAGACTCGTATGAAGAATATCAAATATATCAATGCCGGCGCAGGATCTGGCAAAACTACAGAACTGACTCGCATCCTGTCAGAGAAGTTGTCGGAGAGAGATGAGCATGGCAATCCTAAAGTCACGCCTTCTCAGGTAATATTAACGACATTTACAGAACTGGCAGCTTCTGAGTTCCGAGAGAAGTCGCGTGAACGTCTTTTCAAAGACAATCATGCAGACGTGGCAGCAGAGTTGGATTCAGCCACTATTGGCACCGTTCACTCCGTAGCGCTGAACTTTATTCAGAAATATTGGTATCTCATCGGTGTGTCTCCTGACATGAAAGTTATGTCAGAAGATGACCTGCAGGTGTATATCAGCGAGTCATTAGGTGACTACGTCGACCAGAAGGATTTGGATTTCTTTCGTTCATATGGCAGTTTCTTTAATTTGAGAGATTCCCAGTCGCATGAAGATCTCAACTTCTGGAAAGACCATCTGCTGACCATTATCGACAAGGTAAACAACTACAAAGTTGATATCGATCAGAGCGCTAAGGATAGCAAGGCAATTGTAGAAAAGATTTTTATTCAAAAGGCTGAGTTGGATCAGGACTTGCTCGATACTTTTAAGAAAGCATTGGCAGATGATTTTCCAAGTCACAATGAAAGTGCGAGGGAGACGACCCAACCTATCCACGAGGGACTACAAAAAAATGACAAGACATATGCATTCATTGCTAAGTTCTATGATTTCTTAATTAACGACAAGCAAAAGAAGATTAAGAAACGTATCAAAGGTGTTATTGGCGATGCTAATTACGATGGTCTGGTTGAAAACCTCAAAGGTGTATTGTGCTCCTGTTCTGGGGAGGAGAATCCACAGAAGTTGCTAACGGACATGATTGATAGGCTGTTCAATATTGCCAGAAACTGGAAAGAAGGCTTTCATGCGTTCAAGAAAGCACGCCATATCATCGACTATAATGATATGGAGCGACTCTTCCTTGACCTGCTGAAGAAACCTAAAGTTGCTGCAGAGATACAAGGCTCCTACAAACTGATGATGGTCGACGAGTTCCAGGACTCGAGTCCTATCCAGTTGGAGATATTTGAGTTGCTTTCTGACATGATGGAGCAGAGTTATTGGGTGGGCGACCCCAAACAGAGCATCTATGGATTTCGTGGTGCCGATGTGGAATTGGTGAAAGAAACCACCCAATTGTTTTCAGAAACTGATAATCCCTCGCATCTGATCAAAGACCGACTCGATAAATCCTGGAGATCAAGACATGACTTGGTTGAATTGGTTAACAACTGTTTTATAAAGGCTTTCAAGGATGTGATTATTGAAGATGATGTCAGATTGTATCCTCAAAGGAAGGACTCTGATCAGTTCGCATCACCTTTAGCCCACTGGAACTGCTATGCCGCTAATCGTTCTAATAAGATATTTACCGAGAAAGTCGCTGCACGAGTCAAAAAGCTTCTTGCAAGTGGCATTAATGTTCAAGACAAAGAAACCCATGAATTCCATGAAATCCGTCCTGGCAATATTGCTATTCTCTGTCGCAAGAACGAAGAGTGTAAGGATTTCGCCAAGGCCCTGATCAAGCAAGGTGTGCCTGTTGCTTCCGTTAATGATGATATCATTCAGCAATTGGAAACGCATTTGGTATTTACCCTGTTGCGATTCATGGTCGACAGTTCCAACAAACATGTCAGAGCTGACTTGTTGCGATTGCTTGACGATGTTCCAAGCCAGGAGATTCTTCAGCAACGACTCAATTATCTAATATCCTTGAAAACGGAAGACGATCAAGAGGAGCAGCCCGACGAGTGGCTTGAGGAAGATAATCCGATAATCTCCCGTCTTAAGGCTTTCAAACAGACAGTTAAAAATCTGTCCGTCAGCGATTTGCTCGAGAGTATCATCTACGGACTGGACCTCCCTGCGATTGTTGCAAAATGGGATGATGCAGATAATCGCCGTCAGAACCTTCAAACGCTTTGCCTCTTGGCCCGAAAATACGATGAGCACTGTTTACAGATGGGTATTGGCGCCTCAGTAGGTGGTCTGTTGACCTATCTTTCCTATGCCGAAATCGAGAACAAGATTGATAATGCTGCCGATGCCGTCAAGGTAATGACCTATCACAAATCGAAAGGTTTGGAGTGGCCTTACGTGATTATGTCTTCTCTTGAAGACGATAGTCTTGAGGACAAGACCTTCTCAAGAAAAAATTTCTGGGGTATTCATGAACTACGCAATACACATGAAGATGCTAAGGCGCCCTATGTCATCCAGTTCTTGCCAAGAATTACCAGCACATTCAATTCAAATCTGCCACAACCTGTGATGGAAGCATGTATTGATTGGAATACCTACAAGTCACTAAAGGATAGTGAACGAAATGCACTTCGCAATCTCTTATACGTTGGAATGACTAGAGCGCGTGACTATCTGACAACGCTTAGTAAGCAGGGTGGTCAGAATGCTCTGCCAACGCTCTCGTGGATTACGAATACAGGCATCTCAGAAGGTAACATCAGCAATGACGCTGCCAAATTGTGGGGTGATGGAGATATGAAACCTATATATGAAGACCTTCCTCCTGTCGACGAAAAGCAATCAGGCGAGGCTACTGAATACTCACAATATATATATCCCGATGTAGCAGTTCCCTGCAAAGAGCCCAAATATCTATCTCCCAGCAAACTTCCTCAGATCGAGTTTGCGAAAGAAGATATTGAGATTTTGAAGGATCTAAAATGTCGCATCGAGAATTACGATACGGATGATACTAATCAGGCGGCGGCTGGTACATGCATCCACAACATTTTTGCGGTCTACGACCCCACCCTTTCTCATGAGGAGAATGTGGAGAAGGGCACAAGCATCCGCAATGGTAACAACATGTACGGAATTATATCTGAGCCCAAAGAAGCTATCAATTCTATTGAACATCTTTATGCTTGGTTGGAGCAGACATATGGCAAAGCCTCTTCCATCAAGCATGAAGTGCCGTTCATCCATCCTCTGCCAGGACAGATGGTTCATGGAGAAATCGACCTACTTTGGATGCTCAATGACCAAGAGTGTGTGCTGATTGACTTCAAAAACTTCCCTGGCAAGAAGTCCGATATCACTGATCCTGAAAACAAACATTATGCAGGCTTGTATGCCTCACAACTCAAGGCTTATCGCGATGTACTCAAGGCCTCTGATCTCATGGTAAAAGATACTCTCATCTATTATTCCGTCATGGGTTGTGTCGTCAGACTTAATATGTAGCAAGATCTCACTTATACCTATTAAAATTGCAAAGATAGCAAAGTAAAAATGCTATCTTTGCACTTGTAATAACTTCAAAACTTTTGTATTATGGCACATCTATTAGCAATGAATGTTCCCGTGAAAAATGATCCGGCGTGGTCCGACTGGTCCAAGATGACGCGAGAAAAGATTAAGTCTGCAGGGGTCCATGTCCACAGAGGCGGTTGGCATCAGCGGTATTTCCACATGACTATCCTGTTCCTTGACGATGATGCATGTGCAGAATCGCTCACCCCCGAATTCGCCAAGATGGCGAAGTCCTGCCCTGCTCTACCATTGGTCATCGACAAGATCGATGCCTTCACCACAACCAATGGGGCCAAACACATCATCTATCTGTCATCCACAAATGTCCCTGAGCAGATTCTCACGCTCGCCAAGGATGCACGAATCCTGGCCGACGGTCTGAATGCCGACTACGACAAACGACCCTTCAAGCCTCACATCACCTTTGGTGAAATACCGGCTGACCAGATGCCGCTCGAAGAGTTGCAGGCCATCCTGCGATCGCTGGAACAACCTGCGTTCAATTGTCTCATCGAATATGCTGAACATCGTTATCGCAAGAGTAATGGCACCATCAGAAGATGGAAACTACGTTCAAAAAGATAAACACATGGAAAAGCAAAAGACAATCAAACCAACCTATAAGACACTGTTCTTCGACTATGATGGAACCCTGTTCGACACCTTCGAGGCCGACAAGTATTCACTCCGCAACAGAGGGCTGCGCAGGTTTACTCCAGAGTGGCATCAGGCCCGTAAAGAGTATGTGGCCCATATCAAGGCTAGTAAGCCTTTTGAGGGCTGGCAGGAAGTGTTCCAGTTCATCATCGACAACAACATCCAGGCTGCCATCGTGTCGGGCAACAGTCGCCAAGTATTGAACATGTCTGTCAAGGCATGCAACCTGTATTCCGTCTTCCCTAAGGACAAGATCAACCGTATCGGTGGAACAGATGTCAAAGGTAAGAAGATGTGGAAGGCCGATGGTGACCCATCACTCTTCCTCCATGCTCTAAAACAGCTCAACGTGGCTCCAGAGGATGTTATTGCCTTCGGCAACCACACGCGTGACGCCCAGTCTGCTGACAATGCCGGTATCAAGGCTGTTCACTGCCTTTGGGGAGTTCATGATGAAGAGCAACGCCAGCTGATGCTTACTGACACTGACCACCAGTGTATTTCCTCCCCTCTTCAGATCATCGACATCCTGCGCTCTGAGCACACCTAAGGAACAAGCTACATCTATTTTAATTTACTTATGACATATGAAGAAGATTATGACCTTATTGCTGGCTCTTATGATGAGCGCAGCCCTTTATGCCCAGGAGATTGAGAAAGTTGACAAGTTCCCTTCGGGCTACATCAACGGCGTCTATATGGGAGAAGCCAAGTACAAGACCATCGACGGTGTGCTCTATGCCGTAGGCTATGAAGGCACCAAGGACTGGATTCTGGTGCGTTATCCTGCCGGTAGCAAGAACGACACCTATACCGTCCATCCCTATTGTCGTCGCATCGCCCGAGGCGCTTTCGAGGGAGCCGCCTATCTCCGTAGCATCTATCTGCCAGAGACAGTCAGTTATATCGGCGATGATGCCTTCGCGGGTTGTATTGCTCTCCAAGGCATTTATTTTGGTAACTCCAGCACTTCCACCCGTAGCATTGAAGCCGACAAGAGCGGCGATGCTAAGGAAGTGGCGCGCTATAATCTCGCTGGTCGTCCCTGCAATCCCAACGACAAGGGCGTACAAATCATCATCTACTCAGACTACAGCACCAAAACCATCATTGTGGACTAACACGTCTGCCATCATTATCATACCTATAAATTGAAGGTTGATTTAGAATTGGATTGATACATTTGCAACTATAATCACATCAATCATTATGAATATGACAAAGCAAAAGAGAATCAATCCAATCTTCAAGAAAGTACGTTTTGCCTCGAAAGAAGAGGCTCAGAAACTGATATTAGGCAACACCCAGTATTATAACCGTCTGTCGCAGATGGATATCGACTGGCGTGCCCGAAAGGCTGATGCGACGCTCGATGAACTGATCGCCTTTGCTCAGGAACAAGTATCAGACTTCACCGAAAGTGATATGGATGTCGTGATGCAATGCGTTTCTTTTATTGAGCGCCAGCTTGACCTCTTTGGTTGTCAGCTACCTCTACCCGACAAGATTATTTTCGTCAAGACCACCATGAAGGATGAAAGCGATGCATCAGCCTACACTACGAGGAATCTGATATTCCTGAACGAGAGTCTTCTGAGTCGATACAATGACCCTAGGCGAAGAAGAGGTCCCTTTGCCACATTAGACCTGAAAATACTGATAGCCCATGAGTTGTTTCATTGTGTGACCCGTCATTCCCCGGAGTTCCGCAAAAAGATGTACGCCCTGATCGGTTTCACGATTATGGACCACGACATTGAGTTCCCAGAGCATATTAAGCGTACGCTGATGTCAAACCCCGATGTGGAGCACACCGACAACTACGCCGAATTCACCATCGACGGTGTGAAACGAAAGTGTACCCTTATCACGACCTATAATATGCCGTGGACAGAAGCGAGCCACCAGTATGGTCCTGCAGTCAGATTCTTCAGCCATATTGATATCTCCCTTGTCGCACTCGACGATCTGGACCACCCCTTCTATTACGAAGAAGCGTCAGACTTCTGGGAAAAGATGGGTGAGAACACCGATTATGTGAATGCGCCTGAAGAATGTCTGGCCGTCAATTTCTCCTATGCCATTATCTTTGGAATGGATTATGAATACGAAACGCCGGAACTGATCAGGTCCATCCTCAGCGCCCTCAAGTAAATGATGATTTGATTCTTGATCGGTTTTTTACTGCCTTTTTTATTCTTGAAATATTCAAACCTCGCAATATGTTTAAAGCTATCAAACAATTCAATGTAAGGTGTCGGAAGAGAATTATCAAAATACTCTTTATTACACTCCCAAAACAATTCTGTCAAGTATTCTACTGTTGCTATCATATTCTATATTATCTTTTGTATACAAAGATACAATTATACCCAATCCAATGAGCCATATTCATATGTATAGGCAATTTGCGTTATACGTATTAGAAACCAGCCCTATTCCGTATCAATTCACATCTTTGTAGCAGAACAATAAAATATTAGCACAAATATGAGAAGACTTTTTATTACCAAGGAACTAATTGAAGATTTTTATGAGAACAGATTCCAGAAAGATCTGGCTGGTTGTTTTTTAATTCGAAAGAATGAAGATGGAATCAAAGTGGTGGATATAAAACGACCTTTCCCCGGCATCTTCTACAATCATGAGCCTGCTGAGAAGCAGATACTGTTTATTGCCATGACTTCGTTCATGCTGTCTGCTGAGGAAAAGCTCATGTGGAAGGTACCAGTTCTTCAGAGCAGCAAGCTTCATGACTTTCTGAATGCATTTGGTTTTCCTGTGTTTCCGTTTGCAGCCCGACGTTATGGACTTGAGGACATGCTGAAATACTTTGAGATAGATAGGGAACTCTGGTCAACTGACGAAGTGGAGACACTGAGAGATGCCATGAAACTGGTTGAGCCATTTATGCTCAGCAAGCTTAGGTCTCACCTTGAAACATGGGATCACGGTTTCTTTGACTACCTTTTGGATGAGGGAATTGAAGACAGAATCAGTCATACCATTACAGAAGGACTCCAGAGAATATATTGCAGAATGTACCAATATCGTGGTCTCACAGGGATAGAGATTTCCCATCGCGACTTTGTGGACTACTATACCCATCACTTCTATCCCCAATTCAGACGCTACTTCAGCTGCGCCAAGAACAAGGGTACCTATCTGCTTGTTTTGCACGTTTACGACCAAGGAAATATGAGATGGGCCGATGAGATGCCCGGACGGGATGCCAAGGAGAACCTGCTGTTTGCCAGCATAATGCTCTATATGGTCATTACAGAACAGAGCATATTGGAACACGCACCAGCCGTCCATGAGGACTTCCATAGATGTTTCGGATGGCCTATGATTTACTCTGGTCCAGGAGCAGGCCCATATCTTCATCCTCTGAAAATGCTCGAGTATGCAGGACTCTCTCCAAAGAAGTATGAGGCGCCTCTGTTTCTCGAGGTGGTCAAGAAGGTGTTCTACTATCTTCGTCAAGACATGAACACTCTACTCAATGAGCGTCGGTCTGTTATCGAAGACCCATTTGCAGGTAAACGCTTCTTTGATGCCATCAAGGGTCACAAGAAATCCAGGATTCGGAAATATCTGGACCGTCAGGAGAAGAGTGTTCAGGAGCTTCTCGTCAAATGGACCACATCACCTGAGGATTGTTGGTATAAGATGCTCGAAAGCGAGGGTATCCCCATCATGATGCCAATAAAACAAACCTAAGCCATCTACACGAATCTTGTGAAATTTGGCACTCTGGATAAAGAGCAGGTCATGCAGATTATCAAGGAGTGGGAAGAATATAAAGTGATACCATTTCTTTCCTAATTTAAACATTTTTATTGAACTTTTTCTTTGTTTCTCGACTGAAAAACTGTATCTTTGCAGCAGATTTATTGCATCAAGAGTGATCAGATTCACACCAACCGAGCTTTCGTTATGCCACGGTGGTAAAAAGATGCGAGTTAACGGAGTATTAACTAAAATAGTAACGATATGCAATACAACCGCATTGTTCTTAATGAACCGCATGCCTCCATCGAGGGGCTTTATGACGAACGTCTGAGTTTTTGGAACGTTGACGAAAAGTTCGTCAATGACATCGTGTTGAAATGGACTGACTGGCACACTGACTATCTCTTCCACGGTTATCGGAAAGAAAATATCAAAACGGTCAGATTCCCTTATTCACGCTTTATCGTTGATGCTGAACGACTTTGGAATGATCCATTGGAGGCCAAGGGACAAGGTATCTTATATAAACAGTTTGAGGGTTATGTCCGCAGTATTCCCAAAGAATACGAGACAAGCTTATTAAATCTGTGGCACACACATCAGGAACGGTTAAGAAACAATCTTTGTTCTGATGCTCTTCTGCTTGACTGTCATTCATTTCCCAGTGAACTGAGTGACATAGATATTTGTATCGGGTACAATGAGGACTGGTCTAAGCCGAATAAGGAAACCATTGAGTTGGCAGTCAACCTCTTTGAGGACAACGGCTACAAGGTGGGAATCAATGAACCATATAGCAACTCAGAAACTCCTGACTGTCCATTTGAATATCAGTCAATGATGCTGGAAGTCAATAAGAAAGTATATATGGAACCTGATAGCTTACGTATTAAGCAACCAGATTCCAAGAAATCTAATGTTCGAGACCTCATGAACAAATTATTGTCAGAATTAGAAAAGTAACTATATAAATCTTTGGTGGTTTGATCCGGAATGTTTATCTTTGTAACGAAATTAGTCGATGAAGAAAAGTCAAGTATATGAAAAAAATAGTCAGTACACAGGGGTTGCTTTTTGGACAGTTTGACGACAATCGCCTCAGTGGTGCCATCAACGAAAGAGTCAATCCAAAACTCGAGATATTTTACAAACAGTTCCCTAATAATGATTACATTCACACAAAGTGCAAACTATCCTATACCCTGTTCGACGGACAGGTCACCTCCCTCCTACTCATTTACACCATCGACAATCCCACGACTCAAAGGTTGGAATACTTCCGGGATACGTGTGAAAACTTTTACGATGTCTATGGCTTTATGATTGACAACGAAAGTGCCACACCACGCGTTTTTCTGAAAGCCACAGACATCTACGATATGGCCTCACTCATCCATGCACTCGATTATCATAGTGTCAGTCTGGAATCCGTGATGTGTGCCATCGATGCCGACCTCACGGAAAAAGATGCCATCTACTCTCCCTCAGGCTCATATCTGCTGCAATTACCCGATGTACCCCGTTACAGGATCAGGGAAGGCACCCTTTTCATTTGTCCTGGTGCCACCAGACATTGCAAGCGTCTCAGAGAGCTCGATGTCCCCAAGGATCTTGTCAATCACGATGAGGCACTCAGCGACTATCCCTACCCGTTAAAAGTGAAAGTCTGGGAAACCCACTATGATGGGACGACCGATGAAGATGATGATGATGTAGATGACGTACCCTACGAGGTGGATGAGTACGGTGTGAACTATTCCCCAGACGGCAAGATCCTGAAGAGCTGCCGCCTCACCTTCAATGAAACCTACTATGAAGTGCCCGATGGTGTTGAGGAGATTGACTTCGGTGCCTTTTGCGTCTGTCGTCATTACCTGGAGCTCTCCATACCGCGTTCCGTCAAGATCATCGGCGATTCCATCTTTGGCATCGAAGGTGGTGTCATTGTGATAAGAAATGAATAAGCCCCTCGATTTTGTGCTCTCATATAACAGAAGAATTAATTATACGTATGAAAACCTCATAAAATAAGATCAAAAACATACATCTTTGTTCACAGAAATAATAATTTCAAATTATAAGGAAGATCACTTAAACTGAAAAAACGAGGAATTTAATGAACATATTTAAAAACAACATCAATCTATCACCGCCAGACTCCAAGTCAATCCTGTAATTATTAATCGTAATTTTAAATTAAAACAAAATGACAGAAAAACATCAGGAAATTAACGACGCTCAGATTCTGGCTCGAACGGGTAGAGTGAGAGTAAATGAGGGAAAGAAGACACTACGTGTATCGAAGGATGCTGTGATAGGCATCAAAATGTGGGGGAGAATTGATTATCTTTGTAATTATAAAGGATGGACGATCGTTACGGATTAAGTGATTCATGAAATCGACGCTCTCTGCTCACAATCTTTTTCCGGCTCAGACCCTCAGCGATCTGAGCCGGAAATGCATTACGGCAGAAATGCCACTGGGATATCCACCGTATACTCCGGCAACTCTTCCATCGAAACCTAGTCGTTTACCGGGTAGCGAGCGCGGATCCATCTGAGGCCGCTGCAACGAATGCGCACCATCACACAGCACCATGATACTTAAAGAATCTGGTACAATACAAAGTATTCTGACGGCAAAGTTCCCCAAGAAAATTGGCAAAACAACACCAAAGTTCCCCAAGAAAATTGGCAGGCAAAACCAAAAGTTCCCCAAGAAAATTGGCAAAACATTTGGAGATTCACCTAAAAACATGTATCTTTGCAGCGATATTCTATTCTGGAAGAGTAAATCAGTATGAAAAGAAAGCTTTATAACTCGCTGATAGAGTGGAAACATGCCCCAGACCGCAAGCCATTGGTACTTGAGGGAGCTCGTCAGGTGGGTAAAACCTGGCTGCTAAAAGAGTTTGGTAAAAACGAGTTCGATAATCTGGTATATGTAAATTGCCATGACGATGAGCGCATACAAAATCTGTTTCAGCAGGATCTTCATGTGGAACGAATCATGCAGGCGTTACAGGCTTTTACCCAACAACCTATTACTGCCGGAAAGACTCTGATTTTCATAGACGAGATACAAGAGGCTCATAGAGGTCTTGACAGTCTGAAATATTTCTGCGAGAATGCTCGCGATCAGCATATTGTTGTCGCTGGGTCTTTACTAGGCGTAACCCATCGTCCTGGCGAATCCTATCCAGTGGGTAAGGTCGATTTGCTTTATCTGTATCCTATGTCGTTCGAGGAATTCCTGTGGGCTAAAGGCGAGGAACAACTGGCTGAGATGATTGCCAACTGTGATTGGGAACTGATGGGTATTCTTGATACGAAGATACAGGAACTACTCAGACAATATTACTATGTTGGCGGTATGCCCGAGGCAGTGCTGGATTATACTACCCATGGCGATGTGAATAAGATTAGAAAGATACAGAAAGCCATCCTTAAAACATACGATAACGATTTTGCCAAGCATGCTGGTACCGAGACAGAACGTATACGACTGGTATGGAAGAGCATTCCAGCCCAATTGGCCAAGGAAAACAAAAAGTTTATCTACGGAGCCGTGAAAACTGGAGGACGCGCACGCGATTTGGAATCTGCCATTCAATGGCTGGTAGATGCAAAATTGGCTTTTAAAGTGCATCGTTGCAACAAACCTACCATGCCTTTAAGTTTCTACGAAGATTTCAATGCGTTTAAACTATTCACCCTTGACGTCGGCCTTTTAGGAGCAATGGCAAACGCCCCAGCCAGTTTGATGTTGACAAGCAATGATGTGTTTAAAGAGTTCAAAGGAGCTTTCTCTGAAAATTATGTTTTTGAGCAACTTAGAACGTTCGATGATCTGAGCATCTACTATTTTAGTAAAGAAAACTCTACTCAGGAGATTGACTTCCTTGTACAGACAGATGAACGAATAATCCCCATTGAAGTAAAGGCTGAGGAAAATCTGAGAAGCAAGTCACTTCGTGGTTTTGTTGTCGATGATTATCCCAATGAGCATCTCAAGGGCCTGCGTTGCTCCATGAAACCTTACATCGATCAGGACTGGATGGAGAATATTCCGCTTTATGGGATCTTGGGATATATCAACAAAAAATGTTTCTGCTTATAAAGATGATCATAGATTATGGCATTATACAGTATTGAAAGCGAGCAATTTCTCGGATGGACCTCGAAGATTTTGAGAACGAAGCGTTAAAACAACTCTTTAAATGCGAGGTCAACCTCATAAGATTTCGCGACTCATTACGTCCACTTTTCTAGTCCAACATTCAAAAAGACGTAATCTTTGTCTGATCAGACAAAGGCATTTTATTTGGCCGCGAAATTAATAATTATGTATTTCACGGCCGAATAAAAGCTTTATTGGTGGTAAAACTTAACAGAGTGCAACCACCTTTGACTATTTTCATTCCTTTGGACAATTATTTGGCCTGTTTCCGCGATTTATCCAAAGATGGGGCGTTTGTCCATACAAGTTGAAGAAGAAATGGCGTATTTATTTGGAATTAGCCCAAAATCACCGTAACTTTGCATCAGAAATAAAAAATAAAGTTAGTCTTTTTCATCGATAGTTTCTTTTTCATACGTTTAGTTTTTAGTTAATTAGTTAGAAACGCTTAGGACTCGCAGAGATGCGGGTCCTAAGTGCGTTTAATATGAGGCATTTATTTTTATGTTAAACTTAAACCCAATTCGTATGAAGAAAGAAAAAAGAAAGTGTCTTAAATCGAGAGAAATAACCTTTATTTATTAATTTGGAGTAAAAAATCGTATAAAAGTTTCCATATTCCGAAACTTTTCAGTATTTTTGCACCGTCAAATCGACGAAACATGGAACTACAACAATAATATGGATAAGGATTTTATAACACTCGAAGAGACCAAGGATCAACTCATTGGCGAGGTAGGAACTCAGAAGCGTGACGACTACGAAGAGGAACTCAGGCTGTACGCTATAGGTGCTGCTATCCGTCAGACGCGCAAGCTGCAAAATCTCACCCAGGAAGAACTTGGCCGGATGGTTGGTGTACAAAAGGCACAAATCTCTCGTATTGAGAATGGTAAGAACCTGACTTTTGCAACGGTGCTCAAACTTTTCAAAGCCATGAACATCAGTGTAAAATTAGACATTGACAAGCTCGGAAGGGTTGCCCTTTGCTGACTCAACATGATAATGGCGCACTAGGCTTCATAGCAAAATCGCTTCTTTTCCGTATTCGTTGGACAATTTTTGAGGGGATTTACGCGATTTGTCCAAAAATGGGGCGCTTGTCCATACAAGTTGGAGAAGAATTGGCGCAGATTTTTGGAATCAGGGGATAATCGCCGTAACTTTGCAGCATGAAACAGATATCGCTTTTTACCTTTTCAAGTATCGTGAGCAT
>JAEEGL015084397.1_pt1 | contig 18562 bp, 12 predicted proteins | sample 9134231 | NCBI WGS metagenome assembly JAEEGL01 (sample SAMN16246548, study PRJNA631951) | gut metagenome | biome: gut microbiome; feature: rumen; material: fiber-attached | host: Bos | place: Iran: Karaj | collected 2018-10 | reverse complement strand
GGTCCATGAGTTTCAGGGTGCCATCAGAGCAGAGCATGATGTTGGAAGGCTTGATATCACGGTGAACGATGCCCTGCTCGTCTAGCGCAATGAGGGCCTTAGCCATGTCGCAGGCGATTTTCCGTATTTCCTTGGAGGGGATTGTTCCTCCGCGTGAATAATCCGAAAGTGTCACGCCCTTTACAAATTCCATGACGAGATACAGCAATCCCGTGCTGGGATCCTCGCCTACGTCAAAGACCTTGACGACATTTGGATGATGCACCTTCTGCGCCAGCTGCGCCTCGCGAATGAAGCGCTTGGTTCCCAACGGGTCCCTCGCGCACAGTTCTGGCTTTATTATCTTGACGGCGAACTGCCTGTTCATCAGCAGATGCGTTGCAAGATACACATCCGCCATGCCGCCTTCGCCTAGCAGGCGCTCGATTCTGTAATTGCCGATTGTCTTGGGTATTTCAGTCATTTTTCTATATTGAGCGTAACAATCCAGTACTCGTCTAAAAGGTCTAGATTTTTAATTTATCCACAGATTTTCACAGATTTTCGCAGATTAATCCTAGAAACAAGCATGAATGTGATTTTGACGAAGCGCTGAAACAGCGCAGATTTCCATTTTTGCGGCGGAGGCAAAACAAGTTTTGCCTCCGCCGCAAAAACAAGAAATCACCAGTCCTTTAGAACCTCATCAAAATCACTTAAAAGCAATCCGTGCTAATCTGTGTTAATCTGTGGCTTATAAAAAAGCCGTCTATTTCAGCAGTTCCTTGATTTCCTCCGATGTTTCCAGCTGCCGTATTTGTTTTCCGCTTTTGCTGGTCCAATCTTTATCAGCGCCATGTTCCAGCAGAAGTTTCACAGTGCCAAGACGCCGCCGCTCCACGGCGATATACAGCGCCGTGCGTGCCTCATAACTAAAAAAACTAAAAGGCTTTTTTTTATCTAAAAACTCTTCTTGGTATTTCGAGGGGAAATCAGATCTATCGGCCACAAAAACACAGTTTACATTTGCCTTCTTCTTGATTAAAAGTTCTATTGTTTCATCAGGCACATCATTCGCCAAGGCCATAACCAGCACAGGCACATCATCATTGAACTCTTTCACACGCTCAAGCAAGAGTGGATAGATCTCCTTGTATTTCGAGTCAAAAATCTCTCTGTAGCTTTTATGGTATGTTATTGTGGCATTGGTTTTGTTCAGAAGTTCCTTTATGTAATCAATTCTGTTATCAATACTCATTAGGTAAGCGCCAATCACGTCATCCAGAAGATATCCTACACGGCCTTTTGTATTTGGATTTGCCCCATGCTCAAGCAGAAGTGTAAATATCTTGTTGTCCTTGAGTGGTTTCCCTTTGGCAAACGCCATTACAAGCGGCGTAAAAGGCCGTCCATTGTGCAATTCTATATCGGCCTTGTATTTTAGCAGCAGTTCCGCCATCTCCACGTTCTCCTTGTAGCAGGCATATTCTAGAAGCGTGCATCTGTTTTTTTCAAGAACCATGTCTGGCGAGAAACCCTTTTCAAGATAGACCCGCAATTTCTCCACATCGCAATCCAGAGCGGCTTTGCAGAAAAGTCCAAAATCATGACAGGATTCAAATGTCTTTCCCTCATTGTTCTGGACTGTGGCATCCGCGCCAAGGTCAAGAAGCAGCTTTTCAATGTTTTCCTGGCAGGTTCTTGCGGCCTCGAAGAGCGGCGTCTCGTTATTCTTGTTTCTTGCATTCACATCTGCACCTGACGCAATAAGAAGCGCGGCCACGTCTAACAGATTATTATGCACTGCATAATGCAAGGCAGTGTTGCCCTGTTCATCCTTTTCATGTGCATCATGGTTGAGGAGTATCAAATCCACGATAGCGGGTATTTTCCATGACTTGTCGGAATCATTCATGCCTTTCAAAAGTGGAATGAGCTGGTTTTCCAACTTGTCGATGCCGCCCTTGGTCAATACCGTAATATACTCACTGCCCCTGCCACCAATCTTTTCGACGATGTCATTTGCATTGGCGCCCAATTTCAGAAGTTCCAGTAAAATTTCTCTTTTATTCTTCAATGTGTTCGGAAATTCATTCACGACGCCATTGCCCTTCAATATGAAATACAGCAATGTGTTCTCTCCTTCTCTTGGACTCGCCACCTCAACATTCGGGTCCACCTTGCCGCTTTTTAACTGCTCCAGGATTTCGTTTGATAATTTCTCCCTTTCTTGCTCTAATTCTTTAGCCCTGCTTAAGAAATCAAATAAACCGATATTACCTATCTTTTGAAAGGAAGCTAGCGTTTCCTGGAATATCTTTGTTGCCTCGGCGTCAAACCTGGATTTGTCAAGATTCATGACAAAATCGCGGTGTTTGCGCTGCTCCTCAATGCGATAGAACTGTGTCTGAAGCACCTGTGCCTGGAACTCCTTGAAGTGCTTGGTAACATAATCGGCATCCTTCGCCAATTCGGAAATACGCTCACTTGCCTCGCTCTTATCGCTCGTTGGAAATATACCTGCCTTTTTAAGTTTCCTCTGCACATTCGCTAGACGCTCTTCAATTGTGACATGCTTGCGAGAATCCTCCAAAGCCTCAAGCATCTCATCCATCATCGCTGATGTTAGATTTGAGGATGCATTTTGCCCCACTGCCGCCGCATCGCTATTAGTTGAACTGGACTGCTGCGACACTTCACCCTTTTTGGAACTGGACTGCTGTTTCCAGAAACAAAGAAACAGCGCGGTGCAAATGACAACAACTGCAAACATCGCCGCGATTCCAAGGATCATGCGACTTGTCGAGGACATCGCCACACCAAGCACCTCCAAAATTTCACGAGGCGACTGGGGACGATTGTACGGTGACTTCTCCATCATCCATTCAATCAGAAATACCAGATTGTCGTCCATGTCAGGGCAGAGTTGGGAAAGCGGCTGTGGCTCCTCCCCAACTACTTTGCGTAATATTTCCGACGATGACGCCCCTGTAAATGGAGTACGCCCAGAGGCAATGGCATAGAGCGTGGCCCCGAGACTGTAGATGTCCGAGCGAATATCGGCAGTATCGGTGTCACTAACCTGTTCGGGACTTAGATACGCCGTTGTATTTTGCTCCACATTGTTCATGGCTACCGTCGCAGCAGGCGCCTTGTCCATGGCAACCGTCCCTTCCGTTGCCTTGTCCATGACGACTGTCGCAGCAGGCGCCTTGTCCATGGCAACCGTCCCTTCCGTTGCCTTGTCCATGACGACTGTCGTAGCAGGCGCCTTGTCCATGACAACAGTCGCAGCCGTCGCCTTGTCCATGACGACTGTCGCCGCCGTCGCCTTGTCCATGACGACTGTTCCCTCTGCCACCTGACCAGAATTTGTGTTTTTCAAGATGCCAAGACCAGTGAGTTTGATGGAACCGTCCTTGCAAATCAAGATATTGGAGGGATTGATGTCATGGTGGACCATTCCCTGCTCATTTAACGCAATGAGAACCCTCGCAACATCACAGAGGATTTTACGAACAAACTGCGGGGTGACTTTATTTTTCCTGGAATATTGGGAAACAGGAGTGCCCTCGACATTTTCCATTACGATATACGGTGATTCCGTGCTTGCATCCTTTCCAACATCCAAAACCCTGACTAAGTTGGGATGATGGATTTTTTGCACCTGTTTCGCCTCGGTTACGAAACGCTCGGTCATCAAAGGATTTTTCAAGGTCATTACCTTTATGACGACCTTTTTGCTAGTATGCTGATGCGTGGAAAGATATGTGCGTGACATTTCGTCCGTGCCAAGCACACGTTCTATTGTATAATCACCAATGGTTTGAGTTTTTGCCATATTGCAGTAGTATAAAAAGGGCGTGTTGTTCTGCGTGGCACGCTTCTCCGCGCGGCCATTTGGCCGCGCGTCAGGACGTTGGACTGCCATCCGCCCCTAGCCATGCACAGCAACAGCCCCATGGAAACATCGCGTCCTTACGCGCGGCCAGTGCCGCGCGGAGAACCGCGCACTGCAACAGCCGCATGGAAACATCGCGGCAAGCCGCGTGGAATAACGCGTTAAAAAAGCGCCATGGCGGCCATGAGTACAGCGAGAAGCAGGAACATGACAGCCATGATTGTTTTTGTAACAACGAGGTGTTTTTGGGCGAAATTGCCTATTGTCTTGGCGTCGGTACCCGCGTATGCCAGCAATGTTACAATTATGAGTGGCAGGATAAATGCGATATTGTAAACCAGCAGTCCCGCGATGACCTTGGATGAGAAGCCATTGGAGGCGATTGCCATGATGGTAGGCAGGTATATCTGCCCTGTGCAGACGAATTCCAGTGACGAGATGACCACGCCAAGACCGATTGCCGCTGGCCATATGATCCAAGTGCTGAGGCGGCTCCAGTTGCGGATGCGCTGGTGTATCTTGCGGTGCGTGTTTGAATCCAGCCGCATGTCCATGTCTTCCACATTGCCGCTGTGCTTGTAGCGCCACGCGTCCCTGAAATGCAGGATTGCAAAGACAAGTCCCGTGACAGCGAATGCCAGGTACAGCACCATTTTCACATAGCGGAAATTGTTCAGGTAGTCCACTATGAAGCTCAATCCCAGTCCGAAAAGAAAATACGAGGCGAATACGCCCAGGCAGAAGCAGAATCCCGTGGCTAGAATGAAGCGGCGGCTGCGCTTCAGCATAAGCAGGTAACTTATTAGGAAGATGACCGTGGCGAATGCACAGGGATTTATACCGTCCCCCAGACCTGCCAGCACCGCATTGGTCCAGGTCATGTTGCTCAGGAAGCGTTTTTGGCTTTTTCTAAGCGCATCCTGTTCTTCTTTTGAAAATGGCGCCTCCCAGAAGCACTTTTCACCAGTTGACTTGATGTCCTTCAGTTCATTTGCATCAGCCAGCCTGCCACTGATGTATGCATCGTTCCACGCCAGTAGCGGCGCCAGGTTCTTTCCTTGCGCTTTTATGTTGAAGCGCTGAATCACCCTTTGCATCTGCATCATGCCCTCGTCTGTATTGACCTGGAAACTGTCCAACTGCAAATCTGGCCGGAGTTTCTTCAGCAGTTTCAGTTCCACTTCCTGGCGGGCGCATTTGCGGCAGCCTGGGGAGTAAAGGTACAGCAATCGCAGATTTGCCTGACTTGGTGGCTGGACCTGGCTTGGCTCAGATGATTCGGCTTCAGCATTCCATTCGGCAAAGTTATCCTTGCAGCCATCCGCCATGGCCTGTATAGGCTTGAACATAGGTTGGCTGGGCAGTTTCTCAAGCAACTCATCCAACTGGGGATAGATTTGCGTGAAGCCCTCCACGCCCTGAACCATTTTCCTGCCAACTAGTATAATGGGAAACGCAGAGCCTGGACGTCGTATGCCAAGCGTGCGCTCTACTTGCTTGAGAAAAGCATAGTTTTCGTCCTTGTCTATGGACACATACAGCAATACGGGCTGATCTTCGCCGTTCTGTTGTGACCAGAGTGACTTTATCTCGGCGCATTCTTCGCAGCCCTCGCTGCCAAACAGCAATATCCAGGGGCGCGCCTGAACTGTGAATGACAATACTATTAAAAAGAGAAGATAACGTAGTTTCATTTTAGATTGTTATCGCAGGGCTAGTCTCGCGCACCCAAAGTGGGCTTAATCATCTTCCTGTTTCTCAACTAAATCGTAGTCGTACTTATAGGAGTTGCGCTCCCACCATTCACTGGCTTCCTTTGAGGAAGTGAATTCTTGTTCGAACATGTGCTGCATGAAATCAATAGCCTGTTCGCTGATTTTCTTGTCCTCGTCGCCAATTGCAGTGATTACGGCACTGATGGTCTCCTTGTTGAAAGACCCCTGCGCCAGTAGCAGTGCATTGCTACGAACATTTTTGTCATTGGCCTCAATTGCAGTGTTAATACCGTAGTTCTGGAAATCAGCAGAAAACATGGGCAATGACTCAAGAACTTCCTGGCGCACTTCCTCGTCGCTGTCATTGATGGCCTGTTTAATTGCGGCGGCGACCTGCGCCTTGTCTTCCTCTTCCAGGGTAAGCCTGTCCTTTGACTCCTGTTTTGCGTTTTCCGCCTCATCGTGCAGTATGCCCTCAGTCATGGCCAGCGCACCGATGGCGAGTTGCCTTACAGATGGATCACTGTCATTCATTGCCCTCGCCAAAGCGGCCACGGCGCCTCTGTGTGGCAATGCCTGCACTCTCGTGATAACATCTTTGCGATATTCAGGATTTTTAATGCGCATGGCCGTGTCAAACAGCGCCAGTATATCTTCCGTGCCAAGACCTTCCATTTCAATGATGGCATCGGCAATCTCATCCTCGTTGCCAGAAAGTAATGCCTTGGCTATCCCCTGCATTGCCTTCTTGCTTTCTTTGGAAGATGCCACGTATTCCTGCAATTCATCGCCATCTGCGTTATTGCCCAAGGGACGCCGCCCTTTGGGACGCTCTACTTTTACTGCCGACGGCTTTTCCGATTCCTGTTCGGGTTCTTCCTGCCCGCCACGGAAAATAAATACAGCCAGCACTGCGATAATGACTATGCTGGCTATGATTATTGCTTTGGTAATGTTGTCCATTTACTTTATGGATTCCTGTTCGGCCTCGGCCTTCTTTTCTTCTTCTTCCTCGCGCGCCTTCTGTTCTGCTTCTTCTTTTAGTTCTGCGCGTTCCTTGTCACCAAGTATTGCAAGCCGTACCTTGAGTGCTTTGGTCTTGGGGGCCTCGAATGTGGCATACACACCCTCTTCATTCAGTTTGGAAACTTGCATTGTGAATGTGGCGTAGATGCCGTTCTTGTACTTCTCCATGGTCACTTCCACGCCTTCAGGCAACGTTACCTTCATTTCCTCCACTGTAAGAGGCTCAATCTTGAAACTATATGGCGGTTCCTTGCCCAGCATTGTGGCACGTATCATCGCCGCATCCAAGAAGTTGCTGCGTGAAATGATGATGGCCTTCTTCACCACTTCTTCCTTGTCCTCCAACCTGTCAATCAGCACATCTTCAGCAGAGCCGATAAGTTGCATTCCAATTATGCCCTCGATGGGCATGTAAATCATATCGTTGTGCCGTTTTGATTTTGGCAAGGGGCTTTTCACTTTCATTGCAAGTGCATCCTTTATCACGCCAGGCTGCATGGGCGTCTTGCCCTTAAGTTCCACCTGCCATAGTTTGTCGGAAACCTTCTTCAAAGTCGCCTCGAAATTTTTCATGGGCAATGGATTGTCCAGTTCAAGTTTTTCATTTTCAAGGTCTGTTGCGATATTGATTATGGTGTTCCATGGAGCATCTGTATCAACTATGTACCCCACTGTGATCTTGGTCCTTGCAATCTGCTGGGGATCGTCATAGTATGTGGCAAATATGCTGCCAGACACATCTCCTGTGAAATTTATCTGGAACTGCCTGTATTCCTTCAGTTCAAGACGTATCATGCGTACGAATGACCTTTCAACCGCCAGTTGCGGCGCATTGAGACGAATCAGAATCGGCAGTTTTCCATGCGCAGGTATTTTGCCCTCTTTGGGAATCTTATTGACAATGCTGGTGCAGTTGCAGTTGATCACTATATTGTCATACTCCACATCCTTGTCCGATGGATTCTCGACAATGACGGGGAACAGCCTTTGGTTCAACTTGAAAACGCGCCCCAGTTCAATGGTGGGTGTCTTGCTTCCTTTGACTACCAGAGGCGATTCAGGCAGGTTCATGTCAACCTTCTTGGGCTTTTTCTCTGGTTTAAACGCTTTGAAATCCGATACCTTGCCTTCTGGCCTGATTTCCTGCCCAGCGGCAAACAGGCATATCGCACTAAATAACAACAAAAATCTTTTCATTGAAATCGCTTCCTATTTTATGTTAAAACAACAAACACGCTTTTGACAGCAAAATACCGCAATTGTTCCAATATTTGCGTAAGATAATACCCGCAGCCTAACTTGCAAGAACATAAATAGATGAAAGTGGCAATAGGACCCGCTGTTCGTAATTCCCCTTCACGTGGTTATTATAGGAAAATTCAATTTTGATTGAAACTTTCATATAAAAAAGTACAACCATTATACATCTTTGTAACCCACCTTGCAAACCAGGATTTCAGGGGCTATGTTAGAAGCGGAAGGTGGGTGGGGGAAGTATCCCAAACAAGGTACGCGCACGCAGTCGAGGCCGAGCAGGACAACCGCAGGGGCGGATGGCTGTCACGCGCAGGACAACCGCCAGCGGCGGATGGCAGTCACGCGTCCTGATGCGCAGCCAACCGGCTGCGCAGGACAACTGGCAGCGCAGAACAACCGCCAGCGGCGTATGGCAGTCATGCGCAGAACAACCGCCAGCGGCGGATGGCGGTCACGCGTCCTGATGCGCGGCCAACTGGCAGCGCAGGACAACTGGCAGCGGCGGATGGCAGTCACGCGCAGAACAACCGCCAGCGGCGGATGGCGGTCACGCGTCCTGATGCGCGGCCAAGGCCGCGCAAATTAATTAAACAAGCCAGCCCATGTCGGCTGGGTTGAAGTCCGCATGCGTGAGGCGGCTTGGCAGTGGGTGCTGTTCTTGCCATGCAAAACCGTCACCAAAAACGTTTATCCTGTAGGGGAAGCCTTCGGCGTGCAGCCCTTGGAAAATCAGCAGCGGCACATTCACTACAATGTCGTCACCCTGGCGGTTTGTCTTGACGCAGGCCTTCTCCCCATAGTGGTGCTTGGCCGTGTAGGCGCCTGGACGTGTGGTGACATTGCCTGCGGCGTCCAGCATTATGAGGAATGGCATCCACAATCTGCAAGGCTCGATGTAGATGCTGCATTTCTTGCCTGCCACATTGACGAGCCTGATTTGCAGCGCCACGTCATCCATGCTCGCGCTCCAAGCAGTGCCATTCTGTATTTTGTTCATGCCGCCGCAGGTAGCGATTGCCCCTGCTGGCTTCCTGCCAGTGTATTCATCAATCCACGGTGCATTTATGTCAAATGCATTAAAATCCTCGTCCAGCAGTTTTTTGAGCAATTCGATTCTCTTTTCCAGTTTTTCTGGGAAGAAGAGGTAGCCTTCAGCCTCGGAGTGGTAGCCAATGCGGCTGTCCTGGAGACATATCTCCCTCATTTCCTCCGAGTTCTTGATTTCATCCAACACCAGTTGCTTCATTTCAGGGCGCAGGTCCTTGTGCTGCCGCAGCATATCTTCCCGCAGCTGATAGAATCGCAGCATGTTGCATGTGCTTGCCATTTGAAGTGAGATTGCCTTTGCGAGGCGTATGTCCGCAATGCGGTCTGGAGCATCCTTGTATGCGGGCGCCAGTTCTTCCATAATTTGCATGCCCCGCTGCCAGGTGCTGCTCATTTCATCGCAAAGCACAAGTATTTCCTGCAACGTGTGGTTGTAGCCGATGCATTCCCCTATGCGGTCGCCGCTGCAACGCGGGAAGTGCTCCAGCACCCAGGTCTGGGAAATGGGCTGGTCAACAGGGAATAAATGTAATGGCCAGGCAATCGAGTTGTGTAGCGGACCATACCACTCGAACATAAGGTTGCCGGGGAAGGTCCTGTATGCCTGGGAGAAAAACTGCCATGCCTGGGCCACTTTTTGCGCATCCCTTCCCCAGAAGGGACGCGCCAATTCCTCCAGAAATTGCTCCGAACTGCCTGGGAATGGCAGGAATGACAACTTGCCTGCCGCATTGTTCATCAGCCCTGGATAGTTGCCAAAATACCAGCATTGCATAGCGGCGGCGATGTTGTGCTTCTCCATAAAGGAGTATTTGAGATAGAGGTTTTCAGGCACTGGAATAAATGGAACTGAGGCGTCCTCGTGGGAGCAGCCCACCTGAAGTTTTGCGCCCAGACGGGGGACGATGTCGCTTGCATCTGCGAACAATTGAGAAGGCCCCACAAATGCCAGTGAGTAGTCCGACACCAGACGCTCCTTGCCCAGTTGCATGATGTGGCCGCCCGATTCGAAATTCAGCATCATTGTGCAGTTGTCAGGCCATGCCTTTGCGATTTTCAGCAGCCGTTCCATTGAGGGAGTGCCGTCCTCCTGGCCTGGCGCGTAGAACCAGCCGATGAATTCCGCATCTGGATTGTACTTGTGTATGGCGTCCGCAAACAATGTTCCCAGTTTAGCGAATGCCTCCGCCTGGTCTTGCTGGTGGCAGACAGGGCAGCCTCCTGGCTTGTACGCGCCGCCAATGCATGAGCCATTGTCCTCGCCGTACATGATGTTGATGAGCCCGCCCAGCCCAGGTACCGCAGAGAATATGGCCTCCGTGCTTTCACGCAGGTATTTGCGGCCATTTTCGCTGCCGATGCAGAACCTGTTCCAGTCGTTGATTGCCTCCCCGATGATGCCAGGTATGCCTTCCGCCTCGCTGTGCCTGAGCGTGAATGATTCAGGTCCGAAGAACTTGGGCTCGCTGGTGAACACGTATATCTTGATGCCGTATTCCGCACAGCGTTCCACCGTCTTGCGCAGTTTTGCAAAGCGTTTCTCCGCATCAGCACCCCTGTTGTGGAATACCGTGGAAGGCAAATCCTTGAAATACATAGTGAGCCAGAGTCCATTTACGCCCTCCCGCGCCAGTTTGTCAAGGTAGTTTTCGGGATAGTAGTCCACATCGTTCATCAGCTCGTCGATGAAGTATGGTGCTCTGTTGGTGGGGCCGAAGAAGCAGCGCGATATGCGGTGCTTTACAAAAGGCCTGCGTCTCCATGCGCCAGGCATTATCGACTTGCCTTCAGCCTGCGCTACCAGTTCGGACAAGTTGTACACCGCACGACGGAAGCCCTCGCGGTCCGCCGCCATGATGTTCGCGCCATCTTTGCCTGTGGTGATGATGTATTCCTCATGCTGCAGCGATCCGTCCACCTGAAATGCAATTGGGTAACCACCACTGCATTCCGCAATGCCTCTTGCTTTGAGCAGACGTCTGAACGAGGCAATCGCAGTGCGCGGCGCAAGTTCTTCGTTGCGCAAGAACACGCCTTTTTCCAGTACATTGCTTAATTCACCAGCATCGCATCCATGCCCCTGCGGCAAGGAGTAATCCATTGGCCGCTTAAGATCTTCAATGAAAGCATATTTTTCTCTAGGCGGCTGCGGCAGATTGCCGTAATCAATTATGTCCTGGCTTTTCATAAATAACACCTTAAATGAAGAGGCGCAGAAGCGCTTAAAAAAACAGCGTCTCCACGCCTCCGCGCCTCTGCGTTAAAAACTCTGCGTCTTGGGATTATGCAAAGTGTTTTTTCAGTTCGGCAACCATATCTGTCTTTTCCCATGGGAAGCAGTCCCTGCCGAAATGGCCGTAACTGGCCGCCTTCTCGTAGCACCAACCATTGCCAGGATGCTTCAAGCCAAGGCGCTCAATAATGGCACGTGGACGGAAGTCGAACAACTTTCCTTCTGCAAGCATTGCCGTAAGATCAGCGTCGTCCACCTTGCCAGTGCCGAATGTGTCCACCAGGAAACTAAGTGGCGTTGCCAGGCCAATGCCGTATGCAACCTGAATCTCGCAACGCTGTGCAAGCCCCGCGGCCACGATGTTCTTCGCCACGTAGCGTGCCATGTAGCAGGCAGAGCGGTCCACCTTTGAGGGATCTTTGCCAGAGAATGCGCCACCGCCGTGTCTTCCCATGCCGCCGTATGTATCGACGATGATCTTGCGTCCAGTGAGGCCGCAGTCTCCGTTGGGGCCGCCTACCACGAAGGTGCCTGTTCCATTGATGTGGCAGTCCTTGCCATTCAGGTCAAAGTCCTTCAGCAGATTGGCGGGTATCACCTGAGGTACGATTCCCCTCACAAACTCTTCCACCTTCTTTTCCGCGCCAGGCGTATGCTGGTGTGCGACAACCAGGTTTGTCAGCGCAGCGGGCACTCCATTCTCGTCATAGCGGATTGACACCTGGCTCTTTGCGTCTGGACGCAGGAAATCCGCCTTGCCCTGGTGGCGCAGTGTCGCCATGGTCTCCACCAACTTGTGTGCATAGTAGATTGGGGCGGGCATAAGCGCTGGCGTCTCATTGCAGGCATAGCCGAACATAAGGCCCTGATCTCCCGCGCCCTGGTCGTCCAACACATCGGTTGCCTTGTTTACGCCGACTGCAATGTCAGGCGACTGCTCGTTTACGCGCAGTTCTATTTCCACGTCCTGTGCTGAGAAGCCCAGTCCTGGTACATTGTATCCTATGCGGTCGATGACACGTTTTGCAATTGCCTTGTAATCTACGGTTGCCTTGCTGCTGATTTCGCCTGCGATGACGAGGAAGTTAGTGGAGGCAAGTGTTTCGCAGGCAACGTGGCTTTCCGCATCTTGCATTAGAATTGCATCGAGTATGGCGTCGGAAATCTGGTCGCAAACCTTGTCTGGATGCCCTTCCGATACCGATTCAGATGTGAATACGCGTTGGTTTTTCATTTGTTCTCTCCGATACGCTTTTCTTGGTAGTTTGCAGCAACCATAAAAAAAGGGTTCCTGCGATGTTAAATCAAGGAACCCTTGCCTGCGTTTACAAAAGCGAGCTTTTTTTGCTTACGCCACATCGCCATTTCTGGCAACCACCTTGGGGCTCACTGTATCAATGCGACCTAGGTTGGTAGGATTTCCGCGAGGGAAAGGTCCATCTTGATGTTTGTGCCTTACATTAGCAGAAGTTGGCATTTTTTCAAATGAGCCAACCGCAGATTTATATCCGCGTGCAATTTACGGCTCTGCATTGAACAACTTCATCATTGCGTTGAAGCGGGAAAGGCTGCCCTCGCCGAAGCGGGAAAGTTCTGCACGCACCTGCTCTGGGCTTTCCTCCAGCATATCGCCTGACTTGGAGAAGAACTTGTCCGCCAGGCATACCAATTTCTCCTCCAGCGTTTCGGGGAGATAGTCCTTGGCGGGAATGGGCATCTTGCTGTTAATGACCTCCTGCGCCGTGATGCCACTGCCCGTATGACGCTCGCAGATACGTGCGTACGCCTCCAGGTCAAGACCATTCTGAGCGCCGTATGCCCTTAGCATCTCCGCACCGCACATTCCATGAGAAATATACGGCCTATCACCCATGCACAGTATCTTGGGCGCATGGCATTTGATTATGCCGATGTCGTGCAGCATGGCGCCGTTGCGGACAATGTCCAGGTCCAGTTCAAGATTTGGTGCTTTCTTCAATATTGCAAAGGCCTTGTCTCTAACCTGGCTGCTATGCTTCAGCAAAAGACGCCTCAATGGCGTGTCCTCTGGATAGAAATGCTCGATTATATTCAATGGTTCCATCATCGTCGGTTTTCTCCTTGCTACGATTGTCCAATATATCAAATGCCCATTTCTTTGCAAATCTGCCATATAAAAAAAGATTTTTCGTCTTTTTACATTATATGATTACAATATTATTTATATTTTATCGTTAATTGAAATGAAAAACAACTATCTTTTAACAATTAAAAGGAGAGAAACAGCAATGAAAAAAAGGTGCACACCCACACAGGAACTACTAGATGAACTAGACGAATGCCAGAAGGAACTATGCCTCAGCGAAGCGCAGTTGGCGGAGAAGATAGGCATTACATGGCTGGCATTTCACTTTCTGAAAACTGGGAGGACCGCCAATCCCAACTCGAAAACCCAGAAGAAAATCAAGGCCTTTCTACGCAAGTTCAATGGCGAGGGAACCGCCATTGAACTGGAGAATGGACCTGGCCTAGTCAGGCAGGCGAAGAAAATATGCTATATCTGCACCGGTTATCCCAGGGTCAAAGAGGAACTTCTGGATGAAATGAACAGCATCATCCGCGAAACCATCCAAGAGTACAGCCTCGGGTAACTGCCCTCCCCCCTGTTCTACGCGCATCAGGACGCGATGTTTCCATACGCTCCTGGCAGTGCTGGAATATAAGGCATATGTAAGTCCTCCGTCCTGACGCACGGCCCCTGGCCGCGCGGAATAAGATTGAAAAATAGTGGCAAACTGCCTAAAGGCAGTTATGTTATGCCAAATTTTGCAGTAAACAAAGGAAATTGGCAGGATACTATGGGCGAAGACAAGCAAAACAAACCACAGCCACTGTTTGGGGAAAATGACATCAGGCACTCTGTGGAGACGGTGAACGAGCGCTGGGAACGTGAGATGTCCAGGCGAAAACGGCTTGCGACAAAGATAGTGCTGCCTGTTGCGCTGGTGCTTGTCTGCACCTGGCTGGTTACGGCGAAGATATTCGAGTACTTCCCCTTCCAGCGTGTCTTTGAAATGCCGCCCATGCCAGAGGAACTAGAGGGGAAAAGCGACAATGCAAAGGCCGAGCCTGTGGAGAAGATGGGCAATTCCGAGGCGAAGATACAGTTCACAGTGGTGTATTCGGACAAAGAAGGCAAATTGCCTGAAAAGATACTCGCCATATTCCACGAGGCAACGGACACCAAACCCAGCCAACTCTACGCAGAAATCTGGGATGAGGCGCATGCTCCACAATGGCTAAAGGACGCACTTGCGCCAGGCGCGAAGTTCGGCATCGGCGTCAATGGCACTCCTGTATTCGACACAGTTGACAATGAAAGCAAACTGATAAACCTAATCAACGACTATTACTCGACTATATATAAGGACGACAAACTGGTGATCAATCCCGCCACCTACGGGCTGAAGCAACCCACTGAGGAAGAACTTAAGCAACGCAGCGAGAGGCGTATTGAAAGGGAGAAGGAAGAGAACCTGACGCTTCCGTCCTTGAAGTTCGAGCGGTGAACGCCCGATGATAAAAAGCAAAGTAGAAGAATTTTTCGGGGAAAATTCCCCATTGAAACAGGCCAGGGGCGATTTCCACTATGAGGAGCGCCCACAGCAGGCACAAATGGCGGCAGCCGTGGCCGAGGCAATGGACACGTGCACCAACCTCTGCGTGGAGGCTCCAACAGGCGTAGGCAAGACATACGCATATCTGGTACCTGCTGTCCTGTATGCAAAGCAGCAGCAGAAGGCAGTCATAATCAGCACCCATACCATCAACCTCCAGGAGCAAATCATAGCCCATGACATTCCACGCCTGGAGAAGATGCTGAACTGCCAGATAAATGCCGTGGTGGCAAAAGGCAAGGGAAACTATCTGTGCCTGAGGCGCTTTTATGAATCCATCGACACGGCGCAGGACCTGATTGCTTACGATGGCACATCAGGCGATCTTGCCAGGCTCACAAAATGGGCGGGGACTACCAAGACAGGCGACTTTTCCGAAATGAAACGCCAGGTATCACCCCTGCTCAAGTCCCAAATCTGCGGCGAATGGGGAAACTGCCCTGGCCCAAAATGCGACTTCTACAAGAGTTGCCACGTCCAGCGTGCAAAGCGCTTGGTAATGAACGCGGAGATCATAATCGCAAACCATGCGAAATTCTTCTCGGCACTGGCGTTGGACGAGGAGAAGGCCAGGCAAAACGAATCACTACATGATGACGAAAAGGCACTGCCAGACTACTGCGCTGTCATTCTAGACGAAGGACACACGGTGGAGGACGCCGCATCGAACCACCTGGGCTTTACCACGGATTCCATCGCCATCAAGGCAATTCTGAATAAACTCTACAATCCAGAAAAGGATACTGGCGTATTTGCCGGTGCCGCCTGCAAACTGGAACAGCAGATGATACGGGAGGCGAAGGCAAAGGTAGAGGCATTCTTTAACAGCCTGGACGAATGGCTTTCCCTGCCAGGCAACAATGAAATGCCACTGTGCTACATCACGCCCAACCATATTCCACACTGGCTGGAAAGCACCTTCACAGGCCTGCTTTCAAACTTGAACAGATTGAAGGAACAGGAGCAGGATGAAGGGCATAAGGCGGAAATCAACAGCGCAATCGAAATGCTGACCGAAGCCAACGCCACCATGTCCAACTTCTTCGCCATGTCATTGCCAGACCATGTCTATTGGTTTGACAGAATAAACCAGCGTTCTGGCGACATTTCGTTGAACATTGTGCCAGTTGACGTGTCAAATGTGCTGCAATTCTTCCTGTACAACAAGCCGCCTGTCATCATCACCAGCGCAACCTTGGCGGTGAACGGGGACATCTCCTACTTCCAGCGGCGCATCGGCTTCACCAACTCTACGCCGCTGATACTGGATTCGCCCTTCGACTATGGCAGGCAGGTGAAGATGTACATTGCCAGAAGCCTGCCAGAACCCACATACGACGGCATCGTGGAAAGTTACATACCGCACCTGGAGCGTTTCCTCACCCTCACCAATGGGCACGCCTTCGTGCTGTTCACCAGTTATTCTGCAATGAACAGGACTGCCGAAAGGATGGAGGCATTCTTCAAAAAGAAGAAAATGGAACTGCTTGTGCAGGGGGATAGGCTGCATCCAAGGCAGATGCTGGAGGATTTCCGCAATTCCAAAAACGCGGTCATCTTCGGCACCTCCAGTTTCTGGACTGGCGTGGACGTGCCAGGCGACGCGCTAATCAACGTAATCATCACGAAACTGCCATTCTCGGTGCCGACACACCCGCTCACCAAGGCACGTTGCGACCGCATCGAACGCCAGGGCGGCAATGCCTTCACAGACTACAGCATACCAGAGGCAGTACTGAAATTCCGCCAGGGATTCGGGCGCCTCATTCGTACACAGGAGGATCAGGGCATCGTAGTTGTCCTGGACAGCCGCATCGTCACAAAACGATACGGCCAGGCCTTCCTGAATTCAATCCCAGAATGCCCCAAGGAAGTGTTCTAGTGTGGACTGTGGACTGTGGACTGTGGACTGTATAGAGGAGGAGAGGAACAATGATTGTACAGAATTTTTATGAGTTGAACGTATGGCAAAAAGCTATGCAACTGACTGGAGAGGTATATCGGCTTACTAGGATGTTCCCCAAAGAAGAACTTTATGCGCTGACAAACCAACTTCGAAGGGCGGTTGTATCAATTCCTTCAAACATAGCAGAGGGGCAGGCTCGTGAAACGACAGTAGATTTCCTTAGATTTCTTTCAATTGCAAGTGGTTCCCTAGCAGAAGTGGAAACGCAAATACAAATATCAATCATGCAAAATTATGTTTCCCAACAAGAAACACTATTTTTTTGGCATTTGTGCTTTGATTTACGCAGAATGCTAGCGGGGTTAAAACGCTCACTTCGTCAAAAAACATAATGCACAGTCCACAGTCCACAGTCCACAGTCCACAGTCAAAAACAAGGAGGTGACACACCATGTTCTTTGATCCGCTTTATCTTTTGTTTGCATTGCCTGCATTGCTGCTCTCGGCAATTGCGTCTTTTTTGGTGAAGGGCACATTCTCGAAATACTCCCAAGTGGCATCGTCCACGGGATACACAGGTGCACAGGCGGCAGAGGCGATGCTGCGGGCGAACGGCGTGTTCAATGTGACAATCGAGCGCACACGCGGTTTTCTTTCAGACCATTACGACCCAACCTGCCGCACACTGCGCCTGTCTGACGCCGTGTATTCCAGCAATTCACTGTCTGCAATCGGCGTTGCCTGCCACGAGGCAGGCCATGCCTTGCAGCATGCCGACAACTACACATGGCTGGGACTGCGCTCGGCTCTGGTGCCCATCGCCAACTTTGGCAGCACGTTCTCCTACATCGTGATAGTCATGGGCATACTTTTCAATGCGCCGTTACTGCTCAACTTGGGATGCATCCTGTTTGGAGCGGCGGTGCTGTTCACAATTGTCACGCTTCCAGTGGAATGGGACGCAAGTGCACGCGCCAAGGTGGCAATGGTAAACGCTGGCCTCCTGCAGCCCTACGAGAGAGACAGGGCAGGCAGGGTGCTGAACGCGGCATTCCTCACATACGTGGCGGCAGCGGTCTCCTCAATCATGACGCTGCTGTACTACATCCTCAGGGCAAAGGCGGCAAGCAACAGGCGATAAATGGACACGCTACTGATAATAGGCGGCGGAGCAGCTGGCCTTATGGCGGGCGTCGCCGCAGGCGAGGCAGGCATACCCGCCATGATACTGGAGCGGCGGCACCGCCCTGGCCTGAAGTTGCTTATGTGCGGCAACAACCGCTGCAATATCAGTCATGACGCAAAGCCAGACGGCATGCTCAGGCAATACGGCGGTGACATCGCGCATTTCTTGACCAACGCCATAAACGCCTTTCCACCAGCCGCATTGCGTGCCTGGTTCCAGAAATACGGGCTGCGCACCATTGTCAAGCGTGAACGCATTTATCCCATAGGCGAAAATGCGGACGATGTGCTACACCTCTTTGTTGACCAGCTTCGGGAATTGAAAGTGCCAATCGCATTGAACTGTCCAGTCCGCTCCATTGCAAAGCAGGACAATGGGATGTGGTCCGTCAGCACGGAAAATGGCATGGTCTTCCAGGCGAAATATGTGCTTCTTGCGACTGGCGGCATCTCATATCCAAAGACGGGCAGCGTAGGGGACGGGCAGCGCATGGCGCAGGAACTGGGCCACAATGTCACTCCACTGAAACCTGGTCTGGCTGGCTTCGATACAGCATCGCCCTTGTTCCAGAATCTCAAAGAGGCCAACATAGAAGAGGCCATTGTACGCATTGTGGACGGCAAAGGTGCAATTGTTGCGGAAACGCAGGGCAACAT
>JAEEGL013210472.1_pt1 | contig 18562 bp, 17 predicted proteins | sample 9134231 | NCBI WGS metagenome assembly JAEEGL01 (sample SAMN16246548, study PRJNA631951) | gut metagenome | biome: gut microbiome; feature: rumen; material: fiber-attached | host: Bos | place: Iran: Karaj | collected 2018-10 | reverse complement strand
CATGCGGGCCAAGGTCCTGAGGACACTGCCCGGAGTCTGCCGATAGCAGCAGACAAGTCGGGGGGACACAACCCACCGACTGATTCTAATTCAGTATTGGGCGACAATCGTATCAAAGAACTTAAGGTAAAGGTTTGGTTAAATGAAAGATAAAAACAACGTGGTATGTGTTATCTTTCGCGACAAAGATAGTATATAAGAATGCAATTTTGGTGCATTGTTGAAAACTTTTTTTGGGGGGATTTTAATCCGTGGAACAATTCGATGCAAATCCACAAAATATCAGGATATTACGCTTGTTTTGTTTCGCGTAAAAGAAAATCTGTCAAAATCTTTGTGTCTGGGAGTGATAGTTTATATGTGGAAACAAACAGATGATTATCCATTCCTGCCAGGGCATACTCAACCATTTTCTTTCCTTTCCGAGTACAAAGTAAAATACCAACGGGAGGATTATCTCCTTCATTCATTTCATTTTCCCGATAATATGATACATAAGCATTTAATTGGCTGAGATCAGCATGTTTGAACTCATCGTCTTTTAACTCAACAATCACACTGCAGTGTAATATGCGATTATAAAACACAAGGTCAGCATAATAGTACTCATCGTCAATAATCATTCTCTTCTGTCTTGCTTCAAAACAGAAACCCTTGCCCATTTCAAGTAAAAACTCTTGCAAATGAGATATAAGTGCATTTTCTAATTCTGTTTCTGTAATCGCCTCGGGGCGTAATCCGAGAAACTCAAGAGAGAACGGATTGTTAATGGATAAAGCAGAAGACGAGTGCTTTTCGTTAGTTTTTGCCAAGAGAAGTGCAGGCGTCTCGCTTATTCCGGCACGATAATATAGATTGGTAGATATCTGCCGACGGAGTTCTTTTACGCTCCAACAACCACGAATACATTCCGTTTCGTAAAAATATCGAGCCATGGGATCATCCACAGTCATAATCTCTCTAATATGCGAAAAAGAGAGTTGTGATATGATTTTTTCCGCTGCCGTTTGTAAAAAGTGCGACGCCGTCGCACTTTTTCCTTCCAAATATGGCTTTATTTGAGGATACTTGAGGTAAAAGGATCGTGATACTTTGAGCAATGTCACATTTATACCACGCTTATTCACTTTTTCAGCAATTCTCTCAAGTAACTTATCACCATATTTTGCTTTATCGTTCCCGTGTTGTTCATATTCCACAATATAGTATCCTATCACATAATTTCTAACAGTAGAAAACCGATTTATCGCTTTCACTGCTGCTGAATAAGCGGAGTTATGTATTTGGTCGATTAAATTTGTCAAATGACTGAATGTGCGGGCCGTTTCCTCTGCCCAGCCCACAGGTAAATTATATCCAACAGAAACATTGGACGCGAATGTCATATCTTTTAAATTTTTGCAAAATTACAAAAATTTTATAAAATAACATGAGGTTATTTAGAAAAAAAAGACAAGCACTATTATATTGAAAAACAACTAATTTCCAAAGCAAATCTTACAAGGCGTTTTGTGCATTTCATTTTCAGCTTTTCCGATAGTAACCTTTACTATATCTGCTTTGCATGCTTTCAAGCCGTTGCAGTTTGAGCGGCTATGATACCTTGTGGCCGACGTGCCCGTGCAAACATAGACGTATGTTTCGCCACTGATACCACTCTCCTGCCCTTGCACATCGGTCTGTGCTTCTACTTTTGTTTCGGCTTTTTTAGGTTGCGGTTTTTCCGGACGATGCGGAGCGGCAAAAGTGGCGGTGGAGAAAAGGAGGATGAAGGAAAAAAGGAAGGGTTTCATAGGAAGTATATTTATTCGTTTGGGTCTATACTTAAAAGATAATCTAATTTTGTGGTTTCACGAAAACGGCATTACAGTTCGCAGATTCGTTCTAAATGTACCAACTGTGACGGTGTGAATGCAATACCTTCTCGCATTCCATCAGCGAGTTAAGTACTCTATTATCAACAGATTGCATAGATTATCTCTATAAATTTCATTGCAAAATTACGAAATGTTTTTGACAAAAAGTACGGGGGCGGAAAATAGACAGATAGCACCACATAAAGAAACATTCCAGTCACAGTGAAACCGGCAATCTTCCAATTGCGCTGTCTCCTATCAAACTCCTCCGGTGTTATTTTATTTTTCACTTTATCCCATGCCCATCGGTTTCCCATTGTTCCTAAATAAAATGGCATAAACCAGTGGATTATAGGCACAAAACAGAACCAAGCCAAGCCAACAGAATTGCCCATCCCCCATAACCAATTCAGTAAAAAAGCCCCCCAGTTCCATTGATCAATACACAGGGGTTCGGTTTGTTGTCCTTGACAAAATTGTTTTTTATCTCGTGAAATATCAACTATTCTTGATTCCGTTTGTATCACCATATCACAATCTTTACACTCTTTTTCATCGTAATCTATGGTAGCGTTATGATATTCGCAATAATCAATTGTTGTCTCAGGTTTTACATCCTGCACTCCCATGGCTGATGTCCCAAGATTATCTAGAGTAACATTTTGTGAAACAATACTTTTAAAAGAAAAGTATTTGCATTTTTCGCATTGATTTGATCTGGGCATAAATAATTACTGTTTTTCTTCTCGATTATGTTTTACGGTAATATAGAAACAACACATTGCTACCCCCGCCACTATCATATCCACGATATTCCATAGCGTTCTTCCCAATGCAATTTTGAAAAACGGCTGGAATAGAATGGCGATGGCAATCCAAATGATGCCCAACAACACTCTTTCGTCTTTGAATTCCGTACTGGCAAAATAAATACCCAAGGCCATTGTAATAAACCGTACAAACATATAGTAGCCGTACGGCATGTGGAATAGGCACAGGAGAAGAAGAACGGCTAAAACAACAAACAAATACAATTTAAATTTAGCCATATCAATTTTACGATCAACACTTTTTCCCATTAGTTTTTTTTACCGCTATTTTTCGATTAGGCAAAACGAACACTCCAACATCCATTAAATCATCCAAGGTCATAGCAATATCGTACCAATTTGCGGGCATCGATATGTTTTCATCATCCTTAGCCTGACGAATATTTTCAATAAAATCAAAACAACTAATAACCCCGTCTATCGCCAATGGAGGACGACTGGCATCACTAATTTGCACAAAGGGGTTCTCTTTATCATAAGAAGTTATATCCTCAAATCGTTCAGGGAAATTGTTGTACTCCACTTCAACTTTTTTTGAATCTTCCAAAACTGAACCTATTGTCCATATAGCCATCCTAAAACAAAGATCACTATCGTTTTCAAAACCGTTCATAAATTTATGGATTATAAATATATCTATTTACACACAACAACTATCACATTCTAATAAAAACCGTAAGATTGTTAGAACTAACATTTCTCATCATTATCTTGAGGCACTTTAAGGTCCAGTTTTATTTCATCGAAATTAATATCCCACAACTCTTCTTCGGGCACATAAATGTCTGGTGCTAAAAAGTCTTCTTTATTAGGCACATTGGGATCATCATTGTCCTCTGGCAAAACTTTCCTTATTTCTTCATCAGAGACTTTTAATTTGGAACGAATTCTCTTAAAGAACTTTATCTCCGAATACTCAATGACTTCATCAGCCAAAATCATATCCACAGCAATCTTAGCTAAATTAAGTTCATCTTCTTCTTTTAAATTAGCATTGGCCAAATCTTTGATATACTCATTCAAAAATCCTTGTTTCAAACAATTAATATCTGAAACGAATTGGTTCAGTGTCTTTTCAACATCTAGTGTCTTATCCAGACCTTGTTCTTTAGCAAATTCAGCAATATGTTTTACTTCTACATCTGCGATTTCTCCATCGCAAGCCATACAGCAGAATGCTGTTTTTAAATATAATTCATTTGTTTCCATAATTTATGGTGTTCGTTATTAATTATATATCTTTTGTAATCGGTTTTCACTCTCTTGCCACCATCCAGTTGTACTTGCTTTCTCCCACCAATATTTTGCCAGCGCAATATCTCTTCCCACCACAATTCCGTCCTTGTACATAATTCCATCCCTGTATATATCACCAAGGTTAATCATCCCTTCACCATTACCCGCAATGGCAGCTTTTTCATACCATTCTTTTGCTTTGGCTAAAGACTGTTCCACTCCAAAACCTTTTTTGTAACAATTTGCCAGTTTCACCATCGCATCCGACATTCCTTGTTCAGCAGCTTGGAGATACCAATAGGCCGCTTTATCTTGGCAAAGAACATTAGAATATGTTTCTATATAATAATTATCAAAGTGCCGATATTCTTTAATCTCACCTAATCTTTCATATTCACATGCAAGGGTATATTGAGATAAAACATCTCCTATTGCAGCATCAACACGCACCTTACTCAAAGAGTGATTTATTAATTCATCAATTTTCTCGTCAAGATAAGATTCATATTCTTCTTTAAAATTAGATAAAGCATAGAATATCTTAATGTTATTCTTCAGACTATCTTCAACATACTGGGCATATATGTTAAGAGCTGTTGCATAAGCAGTATAATGATCATACTTACACTCTGTTGCAATGATGCCCAATGGATCTTCTTGATAGAAGTGGTTGTATTGGTCGACGTAGCCGCAGGATCTGTCTTTGAATTTTATTGCTATTTCTCCAGCTTTTTCAGGATGAATGCGAGCCTCTTCTAATAGGCTCGCATCATCGGCTGCAGCCTGTCTTGGCAAAATTATTTTATAATAGATTACATCACACACTACATATATTACAAATATGCCAAGCAAGATGTCAATGATTATGAATGTTTTTTTTAGCCATTTTCGACGTCTCTGTTTCTTTTCAATCTTTTTATCATCTGTTTTAGCATTGTTATGGTTAGAAGAAACGAAATCCTTTATTATTTCATCTTCCATTCCTTTAGAATAGTCAACTTTTGTGGGCAAAATTTTGGAACTAAACCGAAGAAACCAATTGCCTATACATCTTAAAAAATTGGCTAAACGATATTTAATCCTGCTCATGATTATTTATTTTATGAAACCAATAGGTTTTCTTATCACTGTCTTTACTGCAATGCCTTCAAACTCATCTCTCATTGCCTCATACTCTCTAATTTGTTCGGCTGTCAGCGAAGGTTTCTTACTCTTTATAGTTTCCTCAAGAATCTGCATCGATATTTTTTCATGTCTTGACAATGCTTTGCGAGCAGCATCATCAATGATAAACTGAATATCAGCCGACACAAAGTTTTCAGTTAGATTTGCTAACGTATCATAGTCAATGCCAAAATCCAAAGCCTTACGCTTTTGCAGATTTTTCTCAAAGAGCACTTTGCGAGCAGTAAAATCAGGTGGACCAACATAAAAATGCTTTTCCAATCTTCCTGCTCTAAGGATTGCCGTGTCAATCTTCTGTGGAAGATTGCTCGCTCCTATGACAAACACACCCTTTTCGCCTGTTCGGTCCATTTGAGAAAGCATCTCATTGACAGCGCTTTCCGCCATCTCGTGAATGTCTCCGTTACGGTCGGGAACAAGTTCGTTAATTTCGTCAATGAAGATGATGGTCGGTGCGTTTTCATATGCTTCGTCAAACATTGCCTTGATATTTTCCTGTGTGGCATTCACATAACGGCTTTTCAAGTCAGCAGGCGTCTTCACCATGAAGTTGAAACCGACTTCCTCGGCAAATTTCTTCGCAAAGAACGTTTTGCCACACCCTGGAGGACCATAGAGAAGCATGCCATTAGGTATCGTAACACCATATTCCTTATATTCCTCTGGATTATTCAAAGCATTGATCACATCCAAGCGCATCTGCTCTTTTAGTTCTTCCATACCAGCAACATCAGCAAAACCGTTGCCAGTCTTAGACCTTTCTTGTTCAGACTGTTTATGTTTAACATTATTTTGTGAAGGTAAGGATTCCACCATCATTTCATTGTTTAAGGCTTTAATGAATTCATCCGCACTCTTAAATCGTTCATCAACATTGTTGGCAAGAGCTTTTCGTAAAGTGTTTTCTAATTGATCGTCTAATCCAGGCTTATCTTTAACAAGCATGGGCAACAACTTTTGCCTTTCACGTAAAATGATATCAACGACCGAAGTATTATCCACTTGATATTGTGGTATGCTGACATAATATGGAGGCATGCCAAACAATAGATGGTACAACATCGCGCCAACGGAATACAAGTCGGATTGTATAGTGAACACACCATTGAATGACTCTGGCGCCATGTAATATGGATTCAAGCCATCTTTTTGAAATGCGCTTCTGCTTTGCGACAAGAAGCGAGCGTGCCCGAAATCAATGATTTTCGGCGTATTGTCCTTCATGTCGAGCAAGACATTCTCGGTCGTCAGTTCATTGTGGATGACTGGTTCGGGAAGATTATGCAAGAACTTCAAACCTTCCAGCACTCCTAAGACATATTGTTTGGCTTCATAGACGGAGCAGCCTCTTTCACGACCTGTCTTTTGAGCCAAGGTCTCGCCACTGATGAAATCATAGACGATGTACGCCATTTTCTGCCCATTCAACGTCATTTCGCCACTGTCGTGGTAATGTGTGAGATTTGGATGATCAAGTTGCCTGGATATGACAAGCTCCAATACATCTCCAGCTTCGTCAAACTGCGTGTGGTTCAGTTTGGCGTAGTTAAAAAGCTTGAGGAAATAGTTCTTTCCCGATGCGTCTTTCACTCGGTATGTCTCGGCATAGGTGCTGTCTTTGATTGAGAAAGCGACAGTGTATGGACCGATGGACTGTTGTTTAGATAGTGTTGACATATCTGTAATCAAATGAAAAGTTGGTACAAACCATAAAGAGAACCACTCAAAATGGAAATGATGGAAACAGCAATTAACAAGAAGGAACCCATACAACCACTCGGACTAGGTTGTCCTTTCTCCATTTCAGCATAATGTTCAGCCACGTTTTGAGGCAAATCAAGTTTTTTAATGGATTCTTTTGTCCAATTCAAGACACTTGGAGCCAATGCTCCCTCGTCATCTCCAATTTTCAGAACCTCGTTAGCCATATCTGGTGAGTAATTATACCAGGCATTTGTCAACTTGTCAATGTAATTGAAAATGTCCACAACAAATCCGTAATAACGTTTGTCCTCCTTGTCAACCAATTGCTGTATTCTCAATTGTTTTTCAACCAAATAGTCCGCTGTTTGAGGAATATAAAGCAATGCTATTTGATAAAAAGATTTACCATTTACTAAAGGTTCGTTTATTAATTTGTTGAGTCTTTTGTTTTCATTGTTTTCCTGAATTGCCCCTAAAACACCTGATACAAACTGTATTTTGGCTTTGCTTTTATGGGATACCGGAGATAATGATTTTAGTTGATTAATCATTTCTTCCAATTCCGCAAGTTTGTCAACAATTTCTTGTGTTAAATTTTCTATATTTTCCATAATAAAAATTATTATATCAATTCAGTACAACAAGTATTTAAGATAGACTGTTCTAAGAGGAATTGTATGGATTATTAACACATTTTTCTCCAGAAATCCATATACTCATATGATTTCCAAAATTCCTCCAGTTTAGAAAAAGGTACACATTTAGGATGTTCGGCAAAAGACCAAAAATCGTTAGGTTTTTTCTTAAATTGCAGCAAGGATCTATAAAAAACATCCGAAGTTCTTATTTCAATATTAGAATCATTATTCTTGTTAATACGCCACTTCGCCGCAAATTCTTCCGACCAAGATTCTTTATTTCCCCCTATTAGAACATATCTGAACCTTGCTACAGCTCCAAATATTCTTTTTTTTTCTGATGGGTTTTCATCGAAATATCTTTTCCAACTTGTCACCTGTTCTATAGAATGGGTTAATTCTGCTGTTGGATCATTTTTTGAAGTAAACAATTTCATATTTGGCTTTTCTATCTCAACAAGAGTCCATTCTGGACCATCAGAATTATCATTGAGCCAACAGAAATCGCATCTTAATTTATCTCCCAAAGACACCTCAGCAAAACATGGGCAAATGCTTAGTTTTCTTCTATATATTTCATAAAACAGAAAGACATTGTGCTTTAGCACTTTGAGCAGGTCTCGTTCAGAATTCGACTTGAATGCATCATTCAAATCCCTTTCAACTTTATCTATATCCCAAACTATATCCATAAAAAACCTTCTATTTCGTTCCAACTCCGCCGCCATGATTTCTCTCATCTTCCGGCAGCAAATTCAACACACTTACACAAATACCATGTAGTTGCGGCTCGTTAATATTGCCGCTGGCAATCATGCTCTTGCCTTGGTTGAGCAATTGACGTGCTTGATTTGAATTGCGCCAAGCGTATCTGCCGAAGTTCTTATCATAATGGTTGATGCAACCCATGAGTTGGTAAATGAATGTTACTTGCACAAATACCTGCTCAATCATTTTCAGCACCTTGCGCCCCATCTTTACATCATGACTGCGGATAACAGCATCGGTCTGCCTGCGAAGTTCATTCACCTCTTGGTCGTGCTTGTTGCCAAGATCGTTGTTGGCTTTTTCAAGGCGATCGAACTCATGACGAAGTTCTGCTTCCAGAGTGTCCCACTCATGGCTTTTCTCCACTTCTTCCATCTTTAGGAAAGTGCGACGCAAATCGGCCAGTAAGTGCATCTTGCCGTCTTCCGAGTTTTTCTCACCTTCAAAGCGATCTTCCACGTCATTCAACATTTTTTCTGCTTCTTCTATCTCCGATTGCGATACGGAATCGGCAGAACGTAGCGCGGACATTTTTTGTTTAGCCTCGCTCAAACGTTTTTTCAAATCTCGATCGTCAACACCCTTACGCGCCTTTACATCCACTTCTTTTTCAATTGTTTCGCCAATTATGGGGAAAGTGGCTTCCAATTTCAGTAGTTGAGAACGGTCAACTTTGATGGTTATGTCAATATCGCTATTTGCTGGCACAAGTTGTGGCACATCATCGCCTGTGATTTCTACGTCAAACACATGGTCGTTATAAATAGCATTCGAACCTTCGGCATTGTTTTCGCCTTGATAAATAGGAATGACCAATTTGTCTTCCGGCATTCCGGGACGTAACTGACGCATGGTTTTCAGTCCGTTACGCACACCAACGGCTGGTATTTGCTGGTTCTTTTCCAAACCTTTGAGAGGAATAAACACTTGCTTATCCTGCTCTGTATCGGTAACTTCTATACCGATATGGTATGGCAATACCGCCGCACCAACATTCACACCTTGGATTATATTGATTTCATTAGGGAAACAAGTATATGCCGTACCTTTCTCATCATAGATATTTACAGAGAATGCATTTGCTTTGCCTTCGTTAAGACTGCATTTGATAACTACGCCATTGCCTATCTCCATCTTTCCGCTCGACCATGCCTTGTCGCCTCGCACCAGTTCCACATATAGTTTCGTAGGAACATCTTTCTGATTTGGCGCAAGCATCAACGAAACGGGCGCATCGTTCTTCACCGCTGTCGATTTGTACTTGATGTCCAATTGAATGGTGCCAACCTTCACATCCTCTTTTGCTTCACTGTCAATAGTGGAAGCAAATAGGGCAGCACCCTTTGCCACAGCTGTCATCGGGTCAATGCTGGTGTCCACGTTGGGCGTAATCTGCTCTTTCAACATTTGACGCACCACAGGCGAATGGGTTGGGCCACCCACCAAAATCAACGAATCTAATTGAGAACCATTAAGATTATTGCGTTGTAATAAACCCTTACAAATATCAACAGCTTTTTGGAATATTGGTTGAATAACCGTCTTCAGTTGCTCTTGCGTAATGATCATGTCAAGTTCGATGTCATTATCATCATCGTCAACGCCGAACTCGTCAATTTGCGAGGTAATGTCACATTTATCCTTGAACGACAACTGATTCTTTGCTTGCTCAGCATAAAACTTCATAGCATCACGCAGAATCTGCTTTTTCGTATTGTCGGCAAGAATATTGTCGATTGTATAGTTTTCTTGCAGATATGGAATAATTATCTCGTCAACAATGGCGTAATCAAGGTTCTTACCGCCCAAATAATTGTCTCCCTCTGTATCAAACACCTGCATAACGCCATCCTCCACACGTAAAAGCGCTGCATCAAAAGTTCCGCCACCGAAGTCAAAAACGAGCCAATAACCGTTTTTGTTCCCTACGCTCAAGCCGTATGCCATAGCCGCTGCGATAGGTTCTTGCAGCAACTCACAATGCTCAATACCAGCCAATGTCGCAGCACGTTTTGTTGCCGCTATCTGGTCAGTCTTGAATTTGGCAGGAATAGTGATTACAGCAGCATTCACGTTATCCTCCGAAACAAACGATTTCAAAGCCTTCAGCACTTCAGCCGAAAGTTCTTCCGAAGTGTAATCTCGTCCCATATTGGAACTTGCATATTTCGTGTCAAGTCCCATTGTGCGCTTAAATTCAAGGAAAACATTTTCGTTTCCAGCTGCCCATTTCTTAGTCGCTCTTGATTTGTCTTGACGTAAATCATTGTATGCACTTGTACCGACTTTTATCACTTGCTTTTTCGTGAAAGAAACGCACGAAGCCATCGTGTCTTTCAAATCGTCAGCCTTTTTGATGGTTGGCTCTCCATTTTCCATCTTACAGATGGCGGAATTGGTCGTACCGAGGTCAATTCCGTATTTCATTTTTACTTTTGCCATATTGTTTGTTTATTTTTAGTTTTGACTTACTGTGATTTGGGCAGACTGAATCATAACACCTTTATAATTAATTTGAGGCTTCACAATGCCCGTTATTATCTGCTTGCCAGCCTCAATATTTTCATCTTCAATGAAATTGGCTGTCACTTTCATACCCTCGTCATACTCTTTTCCAAGCATATCCACAATCTCGTAGCCGTTGGCTAAAAGGTTGTCTTTCATCTGTGCGATAGACTTTGAAAGCTGCTTGTGTCCTTTCACAGAGCTATCCATTCGGTAGAGCGTCATTTCCATGAAAGTAATGCGATCAGCAAGGGTTTTCACCAACGAGTGGTCTGGTTCTGCCGAAGCATTGGATCCTGCATTTTTCAACACCTCTCCAATCTTCTGCAATTCATTCATTTCATCGCTGAACTGGCCGACAATCTTCTCGTTCAATTCGTCAGCTTGCTTTTTCAGTAAGGCAATCTTGTCATCGGAGTTTTTCTGTCCTTTCTTGTGCAAAAACCATACGACAAGAGAGGCCAATATTGCAAGAATAAAAGCAACTATGCCCCAAATGGTTTTATGAGAGATAGACTGGTCTGTAGTTTGAATTTTTAATCCAAGTTCGTCTGCCGTTGCTTGTATGTTTTCAGAATTAGTAGCGACAACTTTTGCCAAGGAATCAATTGACAATTGTTTTTGCTGCAAGGCCAAATTCAATGTTTTGTTTTCCGATGCAAGCGAAGAAACTTGTGCTTTCAGTTTTTTCAATTGACCATTATATGCAGTGTTGTGTTGCTCCACATTTTTTACTTTCTGTTCAAGTGTGGTAATTTTGATTTGTTGCGCTTGAATTTGTTCTTCAGCTGTTTGAGCATAGACTGCACATTCAATAAAAACACCAATAAAAATGACAATTAATAATCTTTTCATAGCAAACCATTTATCGTTTTATGATAATAAAGATATAATGAGGATAATAAAAGCAATGATACCCATGATAATGCACCCCCAATTTGTATCGCTTCCTTCACCCCCAGAGGATGGTTTTGTATTTCCATAGGGACCATTGTATGAACTCGTACTGCTTGAGTGGCTAAGCAAAGAATTCACTTGTAATTTTATATTATTTAGAGAAGATTTGTTCGTATTAAAATGACTCCGTTCGGCAGGTGTCATATCCAGTCCGCCAATTTGATTCATTACGGAAATGGCAGAGTTTATTTTTGTTAGTAATGCGTTCAAGGATGATTGAGAAGGAATCAGAGCATTCTGAGCATTGTTTATCACAGCAACCAACATACCTAAGGAATTGTTAGCCACAGCACTAGAAATCTGCAAATAGGTATTATTTTGTGATCCAAGTTGATTCTTTATGTTGTTGAGATATGGAATACAATCTTTGACCAAATCTTCTGCATTTTGTATTGTTGAAGATTTTGTTTGAAATGCAGCTAATTTATTTGCAATAAAGTTGACATCAGTTTTTATCGCCTGTTCATCCATCTTCTTTTCAAGAACCGCCAAATTTGAATTGCACCTGTCTTTACACATCTTCCCAACAGCAATTTTGCATGCATATTTTTGGAGAACCATTGCATTTGCAATGTCATCATCATCATCCGTGTTGTTATAGTAGTTGATACCACACTGCAAAATAGTATTAGCCAAATCGTCTGCAAGCATCTGGTATTTCATATCAGATGTTCCCAACAACTCCTTGAGCATTGCCAAATCATTTTTTGTAGTTTCCATCAACACTTTACCTGCCTGTAAATTAGCATCTGCATCATCACGCTTAACCCCCTTTGCCTTGGCAATCTCTGCATTGATTTTGGAAATAGGTTCATCAATAGCTTTCCCTCTCAGATAATCATCATCTTCTTCAGAAACACCATTTTCTTCAAAAAGTTCGAGCAATTCTTGTACATCCACCTCTTCAAGCAAAGTATCAATATAGAGATGTGCGAGATTCTCTTCTGTTATCGAAAAAGCATCACCACAAATGGCACGAACAAAATCATCGCGAAAACCTAAACCATCGTTGTCGTGAATCATTTCTGTAACAAAGGAGATAGCTGCGCCTAAATCGTCTTGCAACATCGCAACCATAGCTTGATTTATACGTGTAGAAAACGAGTCCTCAATTTCAAACACACTATCAGCGTTGTTAAAATCACCATTCTTCAAATAGTTAAGAGCATGTGTTGAAGAAGAATCTTTAATAAACCAAAATAAAGCATATTTTAGTTTATCTTTGGGCAGATTGATTTGTTTTCTCGCATTAACAACTGAACCTGCTGTTCGCTCAACATCTGATATTAAGTTATTTAGATCTAAGTCGAAAGATACGGATTGCCCTATACTTAAATAGGCCTCCATATCATCACAGTTTGACACAATTTCAGCCGGCTTAGCATTGGAATATACACCTAAAATTCTATAGGGATTATGTTCAACAATCTTTAACATTTAAAAACGGATTTTTTTCGAATAGTAATTTACTTTTTCTCCTTATATGTCACTCTCAACACCTTCTTGGTATTGTCAATTTCAATTTTGCCCAATCGCTCTAGCACCGACTGGCCGAGCAGTAGTGGCGCCGTTTGACTCTTTACCACACTGGCCTTCACATTGTTGAGCACGGCATCTCCGAACTTAACAGAACGCAAGTTGATTACGGTGCCTTCGCTTATATCACCATTGGCGGTCATATAATTACGGCGGCCAATAATATCAGAAGAAGTGAGATACTTGTTCTTCAACATAAAAGTAGCCTCCACCATACTGATGGTCACGTCGCTGGCTCCCGTGTCGAAGATGAAATAGAGTGGCAAATCATTAATGGTGCACGGCACTTCGCAAACCCCACCTCGTCGCGTGAAGCCAATCTCCTGAGTCTTCTCTATTATACCACTCTCCTCTTCTACCGTTATGTTGTATTGCTTGCGCAACTGCTCAATCTCGCTATTCATCTTGGCTTTGTATTCATCTATCAACTCTTTGTATTTCGGCAGATTACGAATGTTGTCCAAATCGTGATCGCGCTCAAAATGATAGAATTGACGTTCTCCGTTTTCTAATGCTTGTTTAAAATAATCAAGAGCCTTGTCCTGCTCATTAATCAGTGAATACAAACAGGCGGCATCATAATAATGTTCATCATTATCCTTCATAATTGAGTCCATTTTTTTCTTAGCGTCCTCAATTTTCCCTAAATAAAAGTAAGCCCATTCTGCTCCATTATAATTCGTAGCAATAGTATCCAATTCTATCACTTTTTCGAAGTCAATACGAGCTTTATTCATCATCCCCTTTTCTCGATATACATTTCCTCTTTGCATATAATAAAAAGGTTCAGGATCTAAAACAATGGTCATGTCATAGTCATCTAAAGCTCCATCTAAATCACCATAACACTTTTTTAGCCAAGCCCTTGAAACATAAGCAGAACTTGATTTAGGATTTTGTGCAATTATATCATCATAATCCTGCAGTGCCAGTTCATACATTCCCAAAGCATCTTCAATTTGTGCTCGTTCAGATAAATTTCTGGCACTTGAATCCACTGCAATAGCTTCATTAATGTATTTTAAAGCTGTGGAAAAATCTCCTAACTTCTTCCAAGTTTGGGCCAATGTTTCTAACGCAAAATCGGGTTGCAATTCATAGACTTTATAGAATGCCGCCAAGGCCTTGTTGTATTGTTTTGCCGCATTGTGCACAACACCTTGATAATAAGGCCATGCGCCATTGGTTTTGTCTGCGTTCTGCTCTAAAGTAAGCTTAGCAATCAGGCGCGAATAATTTTTTTGTGCCAATGAAGACAACATGTAATATGCCAAATCATCACCATCAATTTTAAGTGCCTTAACTACATCATCTATAGATTGTTCGTAATTGTCATCCATAAAATTAATTACTGCACGAAGAGAGTAAAATGCTGAATATTCTGGATTCACTCGAATGCCTTCCTTCAGAACTTCTAATGTCTTCTGCTTTTCACCTAACATATTCATACATTTGGCTATTCCCATATAGGGCTCAGCTTCTACAGGAGCCAAATCTCCAGCTTTTGCATAGTCGTATGCAGCCGCTTTATATAACTGGTTTTTATAAAGTAAATCTGCCCGTCTGAGATAATTGCGATAATCTTTTGGAGTAAATTTAATAGCTTGTTCATAAGCCCGCATAGCCGATTTGTCTTTATCATCAGCTGAAAACAAATCACCCCAAAAACGATAAACGTACGACAAATACGCCTTATCTTTTTTAGGAATATAACCTGCGGCCATTTCAACTGCATTATATGCCGCCTCAACGTCATGTATGTGATAAGCTAAAATAACTCCACCCCAATAATATGCGTATCCATTAGTAGGATATAGTTTCAACTCCTTCCGTAAATAATCGTAAGCCTTATCGTAATCACCTTCATCCAAAGCAGCCTTGGCCAGACCATAGTTATAATGGTCGATTGGTTCTAAAATCTTTTGTGTCTGAGCCGATAACATATTGACAGACAACAAAAAGACAATAAACAACAATATCTTTTTCATTTTTATTTTTTACGGGCAAAAATAGTTTCCAATTCTTTGCATTTCTCTTCCCTGCAAGCCTTGCAATCATCAAAAATTTTGACATAAAAAAACCGCGAACTTTTTTGTTGAAGCTCGAGGTTCCGGAAAGACCCACACCAATAACAAGAAAGCCCACGGTATTAACCGCGAGCGTTTCTCCTTTCTTGATTGGTGTGCATTGAAATTTTCCGGATTTCGAGCAGCCAAAGAAAAGCGAAAACGCCTTTTATGTCAAGAAGTTAATTCTATACTTATTCGATCTATCAGTAATTGTAGATAATGTAGTTTAAAAAAGTTGAATTAGTGTGCAAAAATAACAAAATTTGGTTACAAAAAATAGTTCGCGAACAAAATATTTTGCACCTAACACAACCACTATTTAACCCTAAAAAACAGTTAATGCTTCCTAACGCATTCTTTTATATACTCGAATATTTCGTCGGCTTTTTTAACATTTAATCCAACCCGAGAGGCCAATGCTAACACATCAGATTTTTGCGGCTCTATTGCGTCGTTTACCGTGGTAGTATGATAACCATTGAATCCGTCAGAAGGCAAAAGATCAAAGGCTGGTGCCAAGTGCCATTGGTCATCATAAAGAAATGCAAAGTTCTTGGCATGGTCATCCTTGTTCTCTATCAATACATTGAAACACATCAAACGATATACCTTCCACATCTCTTCCATGGAATGCGTCAGCACAGATGCAAGTTGAAAGATGTGTCTGTAGTCGAGCGCCGGCTCACGATAATCGGCCGATAACAAGCCTGCCGCACTTATCACATGTTGTCGTGTGCCATTTTGCCTGTCAAAACGCTTAGTTCCAAAGAACTTGTTTTCAAACAATTTGCATGGCATCATCTGAATGCCACATTGTTGCGCCAGCATCGCATAATGCCATTCACGTTGACCAATGTCCGACGGATCGTACTTGGCCCCGAATTTTACAAGCCACTCTCCTTCTTCGTCTTTCACAAAGATTTTGGGTCGTGCACCGCCTGGGGAGCCACCACGCTGCACTAATTCTTGCAGATATTCTCCTGTGTATGAGGATGTTTCGAGGATAGCCTCACTCTCAGCTGCCAATCGTTCAAAATCTACATAATCTTGTGATGCAGAAATGCTTTCATCGGGTTTGAATTCCAATGCTCCACGGCCTTGAGAGCCCACCAAGCACAATTGCTGTAACAAATCAAGTTGCTCAGCATGAATCCCTCGAGATTGCAAATAGCGCGATAAAACCAATCGTCCCCAACCGTCAGGCAGACAATCGTCGAAAACGCCAAACCCTCCACTAAAGGGATGTCGCTTGGCAATCTTTACCCCCGCGGTCAATGGTAATTCAAACGGTGAAATGGGGAAACCATCCTGTAACCATGCTGCATCGTATTCAAAGGCACATAAGCCATCATTTGTCAAGGCCATTACCCCTACAGTTCTTCCCCACATCGAAATCTCAATCTTCTTGGGCGACATCATTGTTTCTTTCCTCTTTTTCTTGTTAATTGTTGATTTTCAAGCATTTCATCTAATGAAGTCCATTGCTGCTGTGCAAATAATGTATTGAAATCGCTCATGCAATTTAACGCAAAGGCTATGTGCAGCAACGCTTGCAAGGAGATTTTCCCTGTCCTTTCAAACACACGATAGGTAGGCACAGGTATGCCCGCCCGCGCTGAAAGCCCAGCCTGTGTCAAATCCAACTCCAAACGACGCTGTTTGACCTTTTGCGCTATGTTTAGTGCCATTTCGTCAACATTAGGACCTGATAACAAATGAATATCTATCATAAATGTATATCTGTATTTTTATCAATGCAAAAATACAAAAATAATTAAAATAAGCAACACAATAAATAATATTATTTTATCAATAATAACAATAAAACGACATTAAATGATATAATAAAGTTATTTAATCAACAACTTTCAATAATGAATAGAATGTGCCTTACGTCCAAACAACCTTGTTTCAGTTTTCAGTTTTCAATTTTTCACTCCTCACTTCACGCACCTCACCGAATGTCCGCAGCTACGGCTGTAACTGAAGTCGTAGAGGCTGCCGCTGGCTGACAATAACTGGCGATAGAAGGCGGTTCCGGCGCCGTCGGCACTGGAAGTCCAGAAACAGGCGTCAGTGCCCCGACCAGCGAATTGGCCGCTTTTAAGGTAGCCCGCCGGCAAAGCGCTAAAGCCACTGGCATTGTCGGCTGCCGTGTTTGGCGCCGCCCACAACTCTGTACCCATAGCTTTCAGTTTACCGCCCGCCACAGAAGCGCCGCCCAACGTGTCGGCCAGGCGGTTCCATTCGGCCACAGACGGCACATGCCAGCCGTCAGGACAGATGCCTTGCGTACGCTCCTGCCCCGCCCCACGCATGGCTGCAGTCCAGTTATAGAGCAAGCCGTAAACATCGGCGGCGGCGCCACTTTGATTGTAATGATAATAATAGCCCTCCGTCTCGGAAGTAGTACTCTTGCCTTCGGCTACGGGCGTGCCATCAGCATAATGTGTCGAGCGCAGATTCTCGCGCAACCAGCACTGGCCACCAATCTCCACTACATTGTACACGTTGCCGTCATAGTCGGTAACGGTCAGCGTGCCACAAGTGCGCAACATGGCCAACGAACGCTCCACCTCGGCTAACCGACTCTGCAACTGGTCGGCCAGACTGTCTAAACGAGCTTGCGTGGCCACCTCGGGACGATGCTGAATTCTATCCCACTCAATCGAGTCAAGACGTACTTTTGTCGCCTCAAACTTTTGGTTTTGAGCATTATATATCAGCGCATCGCCATCCTTCACATTGGCTACGTCAATATAGGTCACAGCGTCGGCCACAAAAGCGTATGGTACCGACACCAAAGCCGTGGCATTCATTGAGTAACTCCAATTGTACTTGCATGTGGGATCATAATCGACCTTAAAGTACTTTGGCGCACCTGTCCAGTCAACGGCATCAAAACTGCCAACGGTGACAAAATCAGGCATTTGCCCAATCTGAAAGGCAAAAGAGCCAAAACCATTGGTGGTCACCGTCCTGATTTCCTGATAGACCGTCTCCCCACTGGCCGAGCCCTCCAAAATGGAGAAGCGCACCAGCATGTTGGTATTAGCCATGGCCACACCACGCGTGTCGCGGGCAACAGCCTGAAAATTCACAGCCTGAGGCACTTGCGCCCACAAAAGCATCGGCAACAACAAGCACCATAGACAAATTATGAAACGCAAGACGAGTTTTATCATAGAATTAATATTTGAATTCTGAATTTTGAATTTTCAAGCGCAGTTCTGCATTATAATTGAATAATTTCTATGGCTCTCTTCATGCGCTTGATT
>JAEEGL013045229.1_pt1 | contig 18562 bp, 12 predicted proteins | sample 9134231 | NCBI WGS metagenome assembly JAEEGL01 (sample SAMN16246548, study PRJNA631951) | gut metagenome | biome: gut microbiome; feature: rumen; material: fiber-attached | host: Bos | place: Iran: Karaj | collected 2018-10 | reverse complement strand
GTGTTACGGTGTTTCCGGAAATCTTTTTTCCTCCGAGCAGAGCGTCGATAACCGGATATCCTCCTGCCGGCTCGCCGAAAATACGGTCGCATTTTACGAGGGTGAGCGATTTTTTTGCCCTCGTCACGGCGACGTAAAACAACCGCCGCTCCTCTTCGAGCAGTTTTGTTTCATCCTCGCCGCGTATGATGCCGGGATGCGGGTCTACTGACGGCAACACCCCTTCGCGGGCATCCGCCAGAATGACGCTGTCGTACTCCGTCCCTTTTGCCGAGTGGATGGTAGACAGCACGACGCCGCCCTTGTCGGAACCGTTTCTTATGATTTTTTCAAGCTCGGTGAGCCTCTCGAAGAAGTCGCGAGCCGACCTGTGTCTGTCGGCTATCGAAAGAAGCGCGTAAAGTTTTGTGACGTCTGCGCCGCGCTCAGCCACGAAATCGTAATAGCCGCAGTCGTATATCAGCGTGAGGAGCAGGGAAAACATGTCGCTCCTCGGCGCGCGACGCAGGGCTTCATCGAGCAGATACGCGCGCTCTCTGCGCCAGCCGCCGATTTCAGGCGATATGGCGAGATATTCGAGAACGGTCCGGCCTCCGTGCTTCGCCGCCGCGCGTTCCGCGTCGGCGCGGGCCAGCCCCGGGAAAATCTTGTAGTATATTTTCAGAAAGAGATCTCCGTCATACGGGTCGGCTACAAACGAAACGAGGTTTTTTATGTCCGATACCACGTATGAACTGAAGAAAAGCGTGTCTTTACCCCGCAGACTGAACCGCACGCCCGCCGCGTCGAGCGCGTCGGCGACCGGGAGCAGGGAATCGTTCAGCCGGGCGAGCACCGCGGTCCTGCGTCCCTCTGGCGTGCAGGCAATGTCGGCAATCTTCTGGGGGAGCATTCGCAGGTCCCCGAGGTTCATGACGGTGACGGGGCTTCCCCTGTCCGCGTCGGTGAACATCGTTTTCGGGCGCCTTGCCGTGTTTGACGAGATGAACGCGTCCGCCGCAGAAACGATCGCTCCCGTCGAGCGGTAGTTGCGCTCTATGAACATCGTCACGGCGTCGGGGAACGTCTTTTCAAAATCGTTCATTCCATCGGGATATGCCGCCCTGAAGCCGTATATGCTCTGGTCCTCGTCTCCGACCATGAAAAGATTGCCGGAGTGTTCCGCCGCCTTGCGGATAATCAGATGCTGAAGACGGGACGTGTCCTGCGCCTCGTCTACGCAGACTTGGCTGTATTTTCCGGTGCATGCCTTAAGCACGGACGGATGACGTGTCAGCGCGGTATAAGCGAAAAGCAGCATATCGTCATAGTCCATAAGCCGTTCCGAGCGTTTATAGTCGCGGTATGCGTCGAATATTTCAAAAAAGTCCCTTCCGTCGAGCGCGATTTTCTTTCTGATTTCCTCGTCGGTGAGAAGCATGTTCACGCAGTACGTGATTTTGCTGACCGTCTCGTTGAGATCACTGTCTGTCGGGTACCCGCCGTGCTCGGTGAGTATCTTGCGCACGGTCCTTTTCTGACTCTCCTCGTCGGACATCAGCCTGAAAGGCTTTGTCCTCTTCTGCCGGCAGTATTCGTTAATGACGGTCATGCAGAAGCCGTGTATCGTGCGTATCTCGACACCGTCGTCGCCGAAAAGCGAAAGATAGCGGTCTTTCATCTCCTTTGCTGCGGCAACGGAATAGGTCACCGCAAGGACGGACGAGGCCGGAACGGAGCGCACGTGCACGAGATAGCCGAGCCGGGCTATCATGACGGTTGTTTTGCCGCTCCCCGGTACGGCGGAGAGCAGGATGTGCCCGTCTCCGGCAAAAGCCGCCTTTCGCTGTTCGCTGTCAAGGGTGAGACCGTATTTGTTTATAAATTCGTCAATAACTCCGGGCATACGGTTTTCAACTTAAAAGGCACGGCGCGAAAGCCGCCGTGCCGGTTTTTTCATGACTGACGTTTGCCTTCCGCGTCGAATATTTCAAGGGCAACCTTGTTGTCGTCGACAAAGCTCCTTATCCCCCCGCGGTAGCGGCGGAAATTCGGCTCGTTGTGCTCGAGAACAATGAGTTCCTCCGGGATGTCATCATCCTTTACGCGGAAAACGATGCGCTCCTCAAGCTCTTTCCTGAGTCCGAAGAAAGTTTTTCTCTCTGTGTAGTCGAAAATGATCTTTTCAATGTTTTCTGCGTTCAGACGGTAATGTTTGAATCTTGACTTGTCGGTCGTTTTGTCGCAGAAGACGATCTCCGTCTTGTGGACCATTACGGCGTCTTCAACTGATATGTTTTTTGCCATTGCGGGATGTCCTTTCGTATGTTCGGATTTCTGCTTCGGTATTGTTATTATTTTACCACACGCGCGTGCGCGTGTCAAGTGCTTTCAAGTGCAAGCGCGTCTTTTTCAAGCGCTCTCATCCGCTTTTCCGCCGCGTTTTTTCCGCGGCCTTCCGCCATCAGATAAAGCTTGATCTTCGGCTCCGTGCCGGACGGCCTTATGACCAGCACGCAGTGAGCGGATCTGAAATACAGGACATTTGATGAGGGAAGCCCCGTCGGCGTCACGTCTCCCGATCCGACGTCGGTCACGGTGCCGGCGAGATAATCGCGGAGTTGCGTCATCGGCTCGCCGCCGATCTTTTCGGGAACGCGGTTTCTGAGCGAGGACATGAGCGACGTCATGCGCTCTCTGCCGTCAGCACCCGTGAACGGGAGATTCATGACCCGTTCGGCGTAATATCCGTATTTTTTGAGCATCAGGTCGAGCGCATCGCCGAGCGTGCTTCCGAGCGACCTGTAATGCGCCGCCGCCTCGGAAATGAGCAGAGACGCGACGACGGCGTCCTTGTCCCGGGCGTATGTGCCCTTCAGATACCCGTTGCTTTCCTCAAAGCCGAGCAGGAATGTGCCCTTGCCGGCCGCGACGTGTCTGTTTATCGCGTCGCCGATAAACTTGAATCCCGTCAGCACGTCGTGCATTACGACGCCGTTTGCGCGGCAGATCGAGCTCGCGAGCTCCGTTGAAACGATGCTCTTCACGGCGTAGGCGTCGTCCGGAACGCCGCCTGAGGCCTTATAAGCGTTTATGACGTAATCGAGCAGCAGACATCCGATGCGGTTTCCGCTAAGAAGTTCGTACCCGTCTCCGCGCTTTATCATTATCCCCATCCGGTCGCAGTCGGGATCCGTGCCTATTATTAGCTCCGCGTTTATTTCGCGGGCCTTCTTTTGCGCGAGGTCGAATGAATCTGCGAACTCCGGGTTCGGCAGTCTGACCGTCGGAAAAGATCCGTCGGGGGTCATCTGTTTCTCAACGGGGATAACGTTTGTGAAGCCGGCCTCTATCAGCGCTCTAGGGACGAGGTCTCGTCCCGTTCCGTGAAGAGGCGTGTAGATTATCGGTATGTCGCGGTTTTCGAGAATAGAGCCGCGGTCGGTGATCTCCTTAAGCACCGCGTCGAGATAAGCCCGGTCGGTCTCCTCTCCGAGAGTCCTGACCGGAGCGGATGGCGGATTCTTTATGTCAGCGCAGGCGAGCACGTCAATTTTATTTATCTCTGCCGAAATGCTGTCCGCGACGGAGGGCGAGATCTGCGCTCCGTCGGGTCCGTAGACCTTGTAGCCGTTGTACTCTTTCGGATTGTGCGACGCAGTGATGTTTATCCCGGCCGCGCAGCCGTAATGTCTTACGGCAAATGACAGCTCGGGAGTCGGGCGGGGCCCGCCGAAAACGAGAGTCCTTATCCCGCAGGATGACAGAATCTCCGACGTGAGCTGTCTGAACGCTTCTGACCGTAGCCTTGTGTCGCAGCAGACGGCTACCAGCGGATCGGCCGCGCCGGAGGACCTTATGTAATTCGCCACGCCTAGGGTCGCCCTGATTATCGTCAGATCGTTTATGCACGCGGGGCCGGCGGCCATTATCCCGCGCAGCCCGGCCGTGCCGAAACTCAGCCCCGAGCCGAAGCGCAGAGCGATCTCCTCGGGTTTTCCCTCGACCGCGTCGAGATCGTCACGCACCCAGCCCGTAATTCCGGCGTTTTTCCATCTTTCATATTCAAGGAATGCTTTTTTGTACTTTACGTCCATATAATCATTCGGTCCTGTCAAGCTCCTCATAGCTCGACGCGAGAAAATCCTTCATCTCGTCCGGCTCGAGCGGGCGGTGCGCCATTACGGCGAGCAGCCAGACGCGGCGCGCGGTCCTGACGGCGCTTTCATCGCCGTCTTTTCCGTCGAGCGCACGTATCGCACGACAGCCGGGATTTAGGACAAGACTGGCCTTCGGCGGAGGCGTCTCACGGCCTCCCATGCCGTACATCTTCATCATTTCGCCGAATCGGCGCTCGCTTTCGTCTGTTATCAGAAGAGCGGGGAGCTTTTCGTCCCTGAGTGCCTCGAAGCGGACTTCGAGATCGTCTTTTCCGCTCGCTTTGCGGAAGAGCGATACGAGCGAATCTGACGAGAAGCCGTCTCCCTCTCCGCGGATGACGTCGGACACAGCCGAGTCGGCGCGGAGGAATTTCACGCCCTCGTTTTTGCGCTCGAGCAGTGAGATGAACTGAATGTCGAGCGCGCGGTCGAAGAGAACGACGTCGACGCCCTCAGCCGTGAGCATGCCGACTGCCTGCGCCTGTTCTCTTGCGTCGGTGCAGTAATACACCGTTTTTTCGTGCTTTTCCGCGGCTTTTTCGAGATATTCGGCAAGCGTCACGCACTTTCCGTCGGTCAGTTTCATCAGCGCCGAGCCAGATATCCTGTCAAAGAAGCTCTCGTCTCTCAGACTGCCGTACTCGACGAATATCTTGAGATCGTCCCATATCTTTTCATATTTTTCGCGCTCAGTCGTGAAGAGCGAGTTTATCTTGTCGGCTACTTTTTTTACAATGTGCTTTGAGATCTTTGTCACGTATCCGCTGTTCTGCAGATAGCTCCTCGAAACGTTCAGCGGCAGCTCCGGGCAGTCGATGACGCCGCGGAGAAGGAGCAGAAACTCGGGGATGACTTCTTTTATGTTATCAGCGACGAAGACCTGGTTGTAATAAAGCTTGACCTGTCCCTCGAGCGGCTCGTATTCGTTTTCGATCTTCGGGAAGAACAGAATGCCCTTGAAATTGAGCGGATAGTCGGCGTTTATGTGTATGTGAAACAGGGGTTCGCGCCAGTCGCGGAAGACCTTGCGGTAAAAATCCGCGTACTCCTCGTCAGTGCATTCAGACGGGGGTTTCATCCACAGCGGATGGATGTCGTTTACCGGCTTTTCCTCCTTCTCACCGTCCTTTTCACCGTCTTTTTTGTCTTTTTCTTTTTCCGCCGGTTCGCCGTCGCTGAAATAGATCGGGACGGGCATGAACGAGCAATATTTGTCAAGCACCGAGCGCAGCCTGTCGGCCGAGAGATATTCCTCCCCGTCCTCCGAGATGTGCATGATGACGTCTGTTCCGCGGGACTCTTTATTTCCCTCCGACATTGTGTACTCGCCGCTTTCGAGACATGTCCAGCTTACCGCCGGACCGCCTTCGAACGAAAGACTGTTCACCGTCACGGAGTCGCTGACCATGAAGGACGAATAGAAGCCGAGGCCAAAGTGACCGATTATGCCCGTGCTCCCCTCCTCCTCGTATTTCGTTATGAAATCCATAGCGCCCGAGAGGGCGATGTTGCAGAGATATTTGTCGAGCTCGTCGGGCGTCATGCCGATTCCGTTGTCGCTGACTGTTATCGTCCGCGCATCTTTGTCAAGCCTGACGTCAATGCGGAACTCGCCGTTGTCAATATCAGCGTGTCCGAGCGAGCCGAGGCGCTTGAGTTTAGTCACGGCGTCAGCTGCGTTTGAGACGATCTCCCTGAGAAAAATATCTTTTTCGGAGTAGAGCCATTTTTTAATGACCGGGAATATATGCTCCGTGCTGACGGATATGCCGCCTTTTTTCACGTTTTCTTCCATTTGAATCACAACCTTTCCGCGGATTCGGCGGTCTCCCGCCGCGCGCGTATATATTATATACCAAATAAAAAATAATTCAAGAGAGGAGCGCTTTTTTCCCTTGAAATTCCCGGGTCGCTGTGTTATACTATTATGAAAACGTATTCGGAGAAGTCTGCCGTGACCGAAATCAATATCCTCGGGATGACAAAGGAACAGATCGCCGCGCTGCCGTGTTTCGACGGCGTTCCGGCGTACCGTGCCGCGCAGGTCTACGGCTGGGCGTGCCGAGGAGTCGACGTTTCCGGGATGACCGACCTGCCCCTTTCGTTCCGCGAAAAGCTGACGGAAGACGGCATTTGCGTACGGTTCCCCGAAATACGGAGAAAGCTCGTCTCAAAGATCGACGGGACGGTCAAATATCTGTTCGCGATGCGCGACGGCGAGCTGGTCGAATCCGTTTTGATGAAGTACAGGCACGGCAACACAGTCTGCGTTTCGTCTCAGGCCGGCTGCCGCATGGGATGCCGCTTCTGCGCGTCGACGCTCGGCGGGCTGTCGAGAAATCTCGAAGCGAACGAGATCCTCGGGCAGGTCATGGCCGTCTCGCGCGACAGCGGGGAGCGCGTGTCGAACGTCGTCCTGATGGGCATAGGAGAGCCGCTCGACAACTTTGAAAACGTCGTTTCGTTTCTCCATATGCTCAATTCCCCGGATATCACGAACATAGGGTACAGGCACGTTTCTGTGTCGACCTGCGGGCTTGTGCCGGGCATCAGGCGGCTCGCCGATGAGGATCTTCCCGTTACGCTGTCGGTCTCGCTTCACAGTCCCGACGACGAAAAAAGAAGCCGGCTTATGCCGGTGAACAGAAAATGGGGAGTCAACGAGCTTCTCGACGCCTGCAGGGGTTATTTCAATAAGACCGGCAGACGCATATCGTTTGAATACACGCTCATCGCCGGCGAGACGGACGGGGCGGAAAACGCCGTGCGGCTTGCCGGAAAGCTGAGGGAAAAGCTCGGAGGGATGCCGCTTCACGTCAATCTTATCCCGCTCAATCCCGTTGCCGAGCGTCATCTTATGCCGCCGGACGGGAAAGCCGCCTCGGAGTTCAGGCAGGAGCTTGAGCGGCTCGGAATAAACGCGACGGTGCGCCGCCGGCTCGGTCCGGACATTAACGCCTCGTGCGGACAGCTCAGACACGGCGCGGAGGCCGTGAGAGAGGAAACGCAATGCTAATAACCGGAAAGACCGACAGAGGGCAGAAACGGCCGGTCAATCAGGACGAATTTCTCATAAGGACAGTTGGCGACGACGCCTATCTCGCCGTGCTTTGCGACGGAATGGGCGGCGCGGCGGCGGGAGAGATCGCCTCGCGCACCGCGGCCGAGTGCTTTGCATCGTTCGTGTGCGGCAACTACGGTCTGTGCGACAATTTCGAGCTGCTGAAAGACGCGGTATACAACGCGAATTCGCTCGTCCACGACATTTCTGCCGAAAATCCGGAGTGCGAGGGAATGGGGACGACGCTCGTCGCCGCCCTGATAACTCCTCAGCACGTCTACGCCGTCAACGTGGGAGACAGCAGACTGTATCTTGTCGAAAGCGGCGACGCGCTTCAGGTCACTCACGACCACACGCTCGTTCAGATGCTCGTCGATCGCGGCGAGCTGTCTATCGTGCAGGCAAGGGCCTCGAGGAACCGCAATCTCATAACGAGATGCGTTGGCGTGGAGGAGACGGTCGAGCCGGACATCTTCGTGCTGGAGCGCAGAGCGGGCTCGGTGCTCGTGCTTTGCTCCGACGGACTGCACTCGTATATAGACCGCGAGGAGCTTCCCGGGCTGATCGACGCGGAGAGCTTCGCTTCGCTTGAAAAATCCGCGTCCGGGCTCGTCGAACGCGCCAACAGCGCCGGCGGGTCGGACAATATCACCGTTGTCCTTGCGGGAATGTGAAAGGGATCGCCTATGGACGTTAATCAGAAGTTTGTCGGCAAGGTGCTCGACAGGCGCTATAAAATAAACAAGGTCATCGGCGTCGGCGGAATGTCGATCGTTTTTGAGGCGTTTGACGTGGTCAGCGAGCGCGTCGTCGCCGTCAAGGTCCTCAAGGAGGAAATGGCGGCCGACGAGCAGGCGACGCGTCGCTTTGTCAACGAGTCGCGCGCTGTTTCTATGCTTTCGCACCCGAACATAGTCAAGATATACGACGTCTCGGTAAAAAGCTATCTCAAATATATAGTCATGGAGCGTATAGACGGCATAACGCTGAAAAGCTACATCCAGCGCCGCGGAAAGCTCTCGACCGTCGAGATCCTCAGCTATACCGAACAGATCCTCGCGGCGCTCGCGCACGCCCATTCGAAGGGCATCGTTCACCGCGACATAAAGCCGCAGAACATACTGTTGCTGCGCTCCGGTAAGATAAAGGTCTCGGATTTCGGCATCGCGACGATGGAAACCGAGGAGGAGCGCAACGAGCGCAAGGCAGTCGGGACGGTCTACTATATCTCGCCGGAACAGGCGGCGGGCAGAAAGACAGACGGCCGGACGGACATTTATTCGGTCGGCGTGATGATGTACGAAATGGCGACCGGCGAGCTGCCGTTCGTCGCCGAGACACCGGTCGAGATAGCCCGCAAGCACATAACGGAAATGCCGCGCAGACCGCGGGAGATAAATCCCGAGATCCCGCTCGGCCTCGAACAGGTCATCCTCGGCGCGATGGAAAAGAAACCGGAGATGAGGTTCGCTTCCGCCGAGCAGATGGGAGCCTTCATTTCGCGGCTGAGGGCGAATCCCGACCGCGTGTTCCGCACCGTGAGAAAAGACACCGGGACGATCGTCCCGGCGCAGACGGGAGACGAGCAGGACATGGCAAAAAAGAAAAAGAAACAGAAAAAGAAGCAGAGCTCGTCGATGTTCCCGATAATCTGCGGCGTGACCGTCGCGTTTCTTGCGGTGTTCCTCGTGACCGGGCTTTACATGTTCGACAGGGTGCTCAAATCCGAGAGCGAAAACACGCCGATAACCGTCGAGGTGCCGGACGTGACCGGTAGTCTTTACGACGACAAGGTCAGGGCGATGTTCGACGAAACGATATACAAGGTCGACATCGAGTACAGATACGACGCGAGCTATCCAAAGGATACGATAATAAAGCAGGAGCCGTCCGGCGGCGCAAAGCGCAAAGTGCTCAAAAACCGTCAGTTCTGCGCCGTCACCCTCACGGTCTCGCACGGATCGCGTATGGTGAACGTCCCGGACCTGACGCTTATGGACTACCGCACCGCACAGATAAAGGCTGAGAAGATCGGCCTTACTGTCAAGCTTCAGGCAGTCGATTCGGATACCGTCGAGATTGGATACGTCGTCCGGTCGGAACCGGCGGCGAGGACGAGCACCGAGGTCGGTTCGACAATTACCCTTTATTACAGCAGGGGGAGCGTCGCAGACAACGTCAAGGTACCGCAGATGACGGGCATGTCCCCGACACAGGCGTACAGCAAGATGGGCGGAAACTTCAGGGTCGGACAGGTGACGTACGCGTACTCTCCTACGGTGCCGTCCGGCAACATAATATCGCAGAGCGTTCCGTCGGGATCATCCGTCCCGAAGGGGACAAAGATCAGTTTTGTCATAAGCCTCGGTCCCGAGCCGTCCGGCGAATGACGTGAAAGGGCCGGTTTTATGGAAATAAACGAAAATCCTCTTACTCTGACCGACGGTTTCGGCTCCATGGTGTTCGGAGACGCCGAAATCAGAAAATATCTCGGCGAGGAAATATATCAGAAGCTCCGCAGGACGCAGAAAAACGGCCGCGGGCTCGCGCCCGACATCGCCGACGCGGTCGCCGACGGAATGAAGAAATGGGCGATCTCCAAGGGAGCCACTCACTATACCCACTGGTTTCAGCCGATGACGGGCGTCACCGCCGAAAAGCACGACAGCTTCATCTGCTACGACAAGGAGGGAAGGGTGATCGACGGTTTTTCGGGGAGAGAACTCATAAAAGGCGAGAGCGACGCGTCGTCGTTCCCGTCAGGCGGTCTGCGCGCGACATTCGAGGCGCGCGGCTATACCGCGTGGGATCCGACGTCCTACGCGTTCGTCAAGGGCGGGACGCTTTACATCCCGACGGCTTTCTATTCGTACAGCGGACACGTCCTCGACAAAAAGACGCCGCTGCTGCGTTCGATGGAACGGCTCAACAAAGCCGCGTTGCGCATCCTTAACCTTTTCGGCAACGGCGATGTGCTTCACGTGCATCCGACGGTCGGCCCGGAACAGGAGTATTTTCTTGTTCCGGAGGAGCTTTTCGAGCTCAGAAACGATCTGAAATACACAGGGCGCACGCTCTTCGGCGCGAAACCGCCGAAGGGGCAGGAGCTCGACGATCACTATTACGGAGCGATCGACCCGCGCGTCTCCGCATTTATGCGCGAGGTGAACGAAGAGCTCTGGAAGCTCGGGGTTCCGGCAAAGACAGAGCACAACGAGGTCGCCCCGGCGCAGTTCGAGCTAGCGCCGATATTCGCGACGGCCAACATAGCGGCGGATCAGAACCAGCTCACGATGGAGGTTCTCCGCACCGTCGCCCGCAGACACGGTTTCGTATGCCTGCTGCATGAAAAGCCGTTCGACGGGCTTAACGGCTCGGGTAAACACAACAACTGGTCGCTTTCGACGGACAAAGGGACGAATCTGCTTGAGCCGGGCGAAACGCCCTACGAAAACGCACAGTTCCTGCTTTTCGTGACGGCGCTGATTGCTTCGGTCGACAGATATCCTGAGCTTATCCGCGTTTCGGTCGCCACGGCCGGCAACGACTGCCGTCTCGGAGGCAGCGAAGCCCCGCCGACCATCATTTCTGTATTCCTCGGCGACGAGCTTACCGAGATCCTTGAGGCTGTCAAAAACGACGAGCCGTACGGCGGCCGCGAAAAAGAGCTGCTGAGGGTCGGCGTCCATGTCCTGCCGAAGTTCCCGCGGGACACGACGGACCGCAACCGCACGTCGCCGATCGCCTTCACCGGAAACAAGTTCGAGTTCCGCATTCCGGGGAGCTCGTCGTCTATTTCCGACATAAACACCGTGATAAACGCGATAATGGCGGAAACTCTGAACGGCTACGCCGACGTCCTTGAGGGCGCGGAAGACTTTGAAAAGTCGCTCCACGAGCTTATACGCTCGGAGATCGCCGGACATGAGAGGATCATATTCAACGGCAACGGCTACGGCGACGAATGGCGTGCCGAGGCGAAGCGCCGCGGTCTGCCTGAGCTCGACTCGACTCCTGCCGCCTGCGACACCTATCTCAGCAAAAAGAACGTCGCTCTGATGACCTCTCTCGGCATACTCACGCACGAGGAGATGCAGGCGAGATACGAGATCATGCTCGAAACATACGTCAAGCGCACCTGCATAGAGGCGCTCACGATGACGGACACAGCGAGACGGGAGATTCTCCCGGCGGTGTGCGCCTATCGGCGTTCGCTTTCGGGCGACACGATGTTCGAAAACGACCTCATCCGCCGGCTAAAGGTGCTGACAGACAACGCGTATTTCAAGCTTCGAGAGCTCGACGGCGCCGTCGCCGAGGCCAGGGGAGAGCAGAACGCCCGGGCAGCCTCGCTCGTCTGCCTTAACAGGATAATTCCGACGATGAAGCTGCTGCGCGGCTATTGCGACGCCGCAGAGGGGCTCACCGCCGCCGATTTCTGGCCGTTCCCGACTTACGGCGAACTGCTTTTCGCTCTCAACTGACATGCCGGGCGGAAGCATCGAAAAAAAGAAAAAATCGCTCCGCACGAGGCGCCCGCCCGCGCTCCTGTGGTGGCCTGCCTTTCTTTTCGTGACTCTGTTTTTCAAGCTGAGATACAGGGTCAGGATAATAAAGGAGGTCAGGCGGATAAAGGGCCCGGCCGTGATTCTTTCCACACACGTTTCGGGCAAGGACCATCTGATCGTCGGGCTCGGTGTCTTTCCAGAGAGGCCGAATTTCGTCCTGAGCGAGCATTTTATGGCGATAAAGAAGCTCAGACCGGTCCTCAGGCTGATAAACGCGATCCCTAAAAAGATGTTCTGCGCGGACGGGGCGGCGGTTATAAAGATCATGCGCGCCGTGCGCGACGGCAGATCCGTCGTTCTGTTTCCAGAAGGGCGTCTGACGTGGTATTCACGGTCGCTCGGGATAACCGACGGAACGGCCGAGCTTATAAAACAGCTCAAGGTCGACGTCTACGCGTCGGTCATCGACGGAGCGGGGCTTTCTTTCCCGAAATGGGCGGACAAGCCGCGCCGCGGGCGGATAGAGGTCAGGATCTCGCGCCTGCTCGACGCCTCGCAGGTCAGGGAAAAGAGCGTTTCGGAGATAAGGGAGACGATCGCCGCCGCGCTAAGGCACGACGACGAGCTGTCTCTGCCCGACGTTGTCTTCCGCGCGCCGAAAAACGCGTACGCGGAGGGGCTTGAAAAGATTCTGTGGATATGTCCGTCCTGCGGCGCCGAGGTCACTTTTGAGACGAAAGGCGCCGGAGTGAGCTGCCCGCTCTGCCGCATGAAGGCGACGGTTGACGGCCACGGCAGGGTCACGGGTGACTCTTCCGGCATAGCCGGAGTCGCCGGCTGGCACGAATACTGCGCGTCTGAGATTGACACGTCGCGTCCGCTCTCATACGCATGCCGCGTCGCGAGGACAGACGGCGACGGGTATATGGAGAAACCCGCCGGGGAAAACCGCGGGATCTTTACGGTCTCGCGCGGTGAGATAAGCTTCGACGGCGTGATCGACGGGGAAAAAGAGAGCTTTTCGATACCGTCGGACGTTGTGAAGGGCTTCCCCGTGACGGTCGGAGAGCACGTCGACCTGTATTATCAGAACCGGCTGTACTACATCTATCCGGACGGCCCGGTGTATATGCCGGTAAAGACCGCGATGTATCTTGAAAAAGCGATGAGAGAAAACGCAGAACGATAAATCACTCACCACTCACCACTCATCACTCATCACTCATCACTCACCACTCATCACTCATCACTTTTTCTCCCTTTGGGAGAAACGAAAAATAAAACGAAAGGCCGGACACGTCCGTGGGAATCATAAATCTTCTTGATATTTCAGTCGCGAATCTCATAGCCGCGGGCGAAGTCGTCGACAGGCCGGCCTCGGCGGTCAAAGAACTGCTAGAAAACTCCATCGACGCCGGTGCGACGCGCCTCACTGTCGAGATAAAGAACGGCGGCGTCTCGCTCATCCGCGTGACCGACAACGGTTGCGGAATGACGAAGGACGACGCCTGTCTCACCGTCAGGCGGCACGCGACAAGCAAGATAAGCCGCGCGGAGGATCTTGACGGTATAGCGACGCTCGGGTTCCGGGGGGAGGCGCTCGCCGCGATCTCCGCGGTATCCGATTTCGCGATACTCACGAAACGCCCTCAGGATCAGCTCGGCACGGCGGTAAGATGCCGCGCCGGCGAGATAATATCCTGCGAGGAGGTCGGCTGTCCCGACGGGACGACCGTCACGGTCGGGGATCTTTTCTCAAACGTTCCCGCCCGCCGCAAGTTTCTGCGCAGGGACGCTACGGAGGCGGCGGCGGTCACCGCGGTGGTCGAAAAGATCGCCCTCTCCCGCCCCGACATTGCCGTGAAATACATATCGGACAACGTGATCAGATTCTCAACGCCCGGCGACGGTAAGCTCATCAGCGCGATATACGTCACCCTCGGCAGGGATTTCGCCTCAAAGCTCATCCCGGTCGACGACCTCACGGACGGCGTGACCGTCAACGGCTATATCGGCACTCCCGAGAACTGCCGCGGGAGCAGGTCTTGCGAGAACTTTTTCATAAACGGCAGATACGTGAAGTGCCAGACGGCGGCGGCGGCGCTCGAGCAGGCGTTTTCTTCGTACATTCCGAAGGACAGGTTCCCGTGCGCCGTACTGAACATAGCTTTCAGCCCGGCGTTTGTCGACGTGAACGTCCACCCGCAGAAGCTCGAGGTCAAGTTTTCTAACGAGCGTCCGGTTTTCAACTCTGTATTCTGCGCCGTGCGGAACGCCCTGACGTACAGGACGCCGCGCCCGGAAGCGCAGGCGGGACTTCCTGACAGCGACGGGCTGCGCCTGACGGGCGACAGCAGCAGATTCATAAACGAGATAATCACGGCAAAGGCGGAGAGCCCGGAGGAGGCGATGCGCATCGCCTCGGACAGGGAAAAGCTCACCGCCCGATACGAACAGCTCGTGATACCGCGTGAACCCCCGTGCGAAGACATCACTTTTGAGATTCCCGGAAAAACGGTACCGGAGCCGGACCCCCCTAAGCCGGAGAGGACGGATGACGCGACCTCCGAGGCGGTGGACGGGGTTCAGGACGGCCGGGGTTCCACGGAAAGCGACTCTCGCTTTCCGGGGGTTCAGGACGACCGAGGTTCCACGGAAAGCGACTCACATTTTCCGGGGGTTCCCGAGTACAGGATCGCCGGAGTGCTTTTCGGGTGCTACGTCTTTGTCGAGACGGGCGACAGAATGCTCGTCATTGACAAGCACGCGGCGCACGAGCGCATAAACTATGAAAAGCTGAGATCCCGCATGGATCTTTCAGTTCCTCCGTCGCAGAGACTGCTCCTTCCGATAGAACCGCGGCTTACGCCGCAGGAGGCAGAGGCGGTCGCCGACTATTCCGCCGAGCTTGCCCGCCTGGGGTTCGATTATTCCGGCGGAAAGATATACGCCTGCCCGTCAGGCATGCCTGCGAAGGACGCCGCGGAGCTTTTCGGCCTTATCGCCGGGAGGCTTGCCGACGGAATCGGCGACCCGGTCACCGACCGGATGATCTATTACGAAAAAGCCCTTTATCAGGCGTCCTGCAAGGCGTCGCTCAAGGCGGGGCAGGAAGACCTTGAGGAAAACATAGACTGGATCGTCAGAAAAGTCCTGACGGATCCTAAAATACGGTACTGCCCGCACGGCAGACCGGTCGCGATCGAATCGGACAAGTCCGCGTTCGAGCGCAGATTCGAGAGAAAGTAAAAGATTTTATGAAAAAAGCATCCGTAAGAACGGCGGCCGCGCTGGCTGTCATCGCGTTTACGCTCCCTCTGCTCTTTTCCTGCGGACACGGATCGTCAGGGAAAGAAAGAAGGACGTACGTTTTCGACAACTACATAACCGAAAAGCGCGGCGACGAATGCGTTATCAAGGGCTATCTCGGGATCGAGAGCCGCGTCACCGTCCCGGCGGAACTCGGCGGCCTTACCGTCACGGAGATTTCCGAGAACGCGTTTTACGGTTGCGTCGCGCTCACCGGGATAACGCTCCCCGGGAGCGTGAAAGTCATAAACCGCGCATTCGTCGGCTGTCCGGACCTCGAATATGCCGACCTCGGCGGCGGGATCGTCGAGATGGAGGGCGCATTTTACGGCTGCCCCGCGCTGTCGCGTGTAACGGGCTTTGAAAAAGCCGAGTATATGGCGGAGGCTTTCCGCGGCTGCGGAGCGCTGAAGGAGTGCTACATTCCGCCGACGGCCGTCGACTGCACCGACGCTTTCCGGGACTGCGTGACGCTGACTGGCGTGACGGTATACGACGGCGCGGCGGGTCTCGACGGGACGTTCACCGACTGTATATCCTTAAGGAGCGTATCACTTCCCGAGAGCGTCACCGAGCTTAAAAACACGTTCCGCGACTGCGCCTCGCTCACGGATGTCGAAGGCATGGAAAGCGTCACCGTCCTTGACGGCAGCTTTGCCGGATGCACGTCGCTTAAAGAGATAACCCTCGGCAGGTTCGTCACTGACATGCGCGGAGTGTTCACGGGCTGTCTGGCGCTCGAAAGAGTCGGCAACATGCCGCTGACGATCGAGACCTATTCGCCCTGTTTCGGAGGATGTTCGTCCATGACATATCTGCGCGTTCCTAAGATAAACAGCGCCGAGTCAGAGGCTGAGTACGACCCCGCGGAGGATTTCAGGGGCTGCGCTTCGCTCAAGACGGTCATGATAGACAGCGACGTCACGGCGCAGGACTCGTTCTGCAAGGTGTTCGGCGACTGCTCGTCGCTCGAGGTCATGACGCTCACGGGCAAGACCGTGAAGGCGTTCACTGAGGTCGGATACGTCTTTACCGACGAGCCGTACGAGGGAAACGATCAGCGCGTCGCCAACGCGATACTGTCTTATTCGAAGGACGCCGGCTCCCGCAATCAGGCGGACTACGCCGTCATAAACGGCGTGTCATATTCGCACATAACTGGCTCGGAGATCGGTTATTTCGACGCCGATGAGATCGCCGCCAAGTCGAATCCGGCGGGATTTATCAACTATTCGAGAAAGCTCATCTGGCTCGGCTTCCCGACGGGAGGGAGCCAGAAAAAGGAGACCGTCGCCTTTATGCGGACGTACGAATTCTGTCTCACACCGACGGGCAAAAACGACGGCTCTCTGCCGGAGACGTTTTACATAAACGGCGCCCTCTGCCGCGTGAACTGAAAGAAAGCATTTGGAATCCGGGCTTAAAGCCTACATTGTGCGCTTAAAACCCCGAAAGGAAACACCATAAGCATGAAAACAAACCGCAAAACGCCCGCTCCCGCCGCGTGGAGAATAATACTCCGTATCCTCGGCTGCCTCGCTGCCGCGGTCCTTGTAACTTTCTACACGCTCATGTACGTGATACCGGCGTTCGAAAAGGTCGACGGAACGCCTGTCGACGGAAACGCCGACTGGATGTCACGGCTCGGCGACGAGCTGTATCTAAGCGAGATAACGCTCCCGGGGACGCATGACAGCGCGACGAAAAACGTGAAGCTCGCGTTCTTCTCAAAATGTCAGGCGCTTTCGGTCGGCGAACAGCTCGAGGCCGGCTTCAGATATCTCGACATCCGCCTCGCGGTCGACGGCGACGGCATGAAGCTCATGCACGGCTTTGCCGAATGCACCGTCAGCGGCTGGCCGATGGCTTCGAAGCTCACGCTTGAAAGCGTTCTTGAGGAATGCTACGCATTCCTCCGCGCCCACCCGACTGAAACGGTCGTTTTCTGCGTCAAGCAGGAGCACGGCGACGAAACGGCTGAACAGTTTGCTGAAATCCTCGACGATATAATCGAGAAAAACTCGTCTTTCTGGTTCGCGAGCGACTATATTCCTCGCCTCGGCGAGGCGCGCGGCAGGCTCGTTCTCGTCCGCAGATACGGCCCCGGCTACGGCGACAACGCCGGCCGGAGCGGCATACCGCTTCTGTGGAACGATCAGGGCGGCAGGGACGACACGTCGAAGCATATCGTCTCGCATATCCTCACCGAAAACGGCGACACTCTGTGGGTGCAGGACAGGTACAAATACGACGCGGACGAGAAATGGACGGCATTTCTGAACGGGCTTTCCGAAGGGAGGAACGACATCGGGGAAACCGGCGGCAACATATCGATACATTTTCTTTCGACGAACGGCCCGGCGAAGTTCGGTCACCCGTATAAATACGCGAAGGCGCTGAACGAACGGTTCCTGACCGATGACGTAGCGCTGTCCGGCTGGGTAATCGTCGATTTCGGCTCGCCGGCGCTCGCACTGAAAATAATCGACGCGAATTTCAGTTAAAGATCATATTATTCCGAAAAGGGCGGGGACGGTGTCGTACCCGCCTTTCAGATTGCCGAGACGCCTGTCCGGGCCTTTCACGGCGACGGGGCAGCACATCTCGCGGATGCGGCTGTATATGCGTTTTCTGCCGAGATCGGGCGGGTTAAGCATGTCTTCCGGCGTCAGATTCGTCGTCACGATGAGCGGCAGGCCGGAGCGGCTGCGCGAATCTATGACCTCGGTGACCGTCTCGTTCATGAACTCGGTCACGCGCTCAGACGCGAGGTCGTCTATCACCAGAAGATCGAAGGCCGAGAGACTGTCGAGATAATCCTGCCTGCCGGACTGCATGCCGAAAAGGGTGTTCACGATCCTCGGAAAGCTCGTGACGAGGCAGGGATGGCCTTTTTCAATGAGCGCGTTGGCGATGCAGGCGGCGATGAAGGTCTTTCCTGTCCCGACGCCGCCGTAGAACAGCAGACCGCTGCCGGAGCGGAGCATCTCGCCGAAGTTATCGACGTATCTGCGGGCGACGGACATGAGCTTTTCGTTGCTGCCGTCGTCCGCCTCAAAGGTCATGTTCTCAAGCCCGGGGATGCCGGCCCTCGACGCGCGGCGGGCTCGCTCGGCGCGCTGACGCCTGAGAATCTCCTCGTTTTCGCGCTCGCGCTTTTCGGACGCGCATCTGCATATGCACCGGGCGGTGAAGGAAGCGTCCCCGAAGCTTACGCGCACCTCTTTCGGAGTCCCGCATTTGCCGCAGTGAAGAAGGCCGTCGCGGACAAAATCCCCGGGTTCTTCCTTAATCGTTTCGCCGGCTCTGTCGGCGACAAGTCGCATGTAATCGTTCATTTCGTTCATAACAGTCTTAAAAAGGCGTCGATACCCGACTCGCAGCTGAACTCAGTCTCGTTTTCAGGAGGAGACGATCGCGGCGGAGGGCTTTTGGCTCCGGCAAAACCGTTTGTCTCCCAGGAACGGACGGCTGCCTTCCAGTCCTTCATGGGGTTTTTCCCGACCATCCATCCGTTTGAGGAATAATAGTCGAAAAAGCGCTCG
>JAEEGL010217613.1_pt1 | contig 18563 bp, 18 predicted proteins | sample 9134231 | NCBI WGS metagenome assembly JAEEGL01 (sample SAMN16246548, study PRJNA631951) | gut metagenome | biome: gut microbiome; feature: rumen; material: fiber-attached | host: Bos | place: Iran: Karaj | collected 2018-10 | reverse complement strand
CTTTTTCATGGCGGTCCTCCATTTCAATGATCCGGCGCCTGCCGCTCCCGGCGCAGTCGCTGAGACGCCGATCCCGGAGGGGATCAGCGCCTTTTCCGTTCGTCCGCTCGCTACACGTCCATGCAATAGGCGTTCCAGCCGCCGGAGAGGTTCCAGACCTCATAGCCGTGCTGACTGAGGAAGCGGCAGGCCGTATGGGCGCGCTTGCCCACGCCGCAATAGATCACGTAGCGCTTGCCCCGGGCGAGCTGCTCCGGGTCGGCGCGCAGCGCGCCGAGGGGGATGTGGCGTGCGCCGGGGATGAATCCGGCGTCCCACTCGCCCTGCTCGCGGATGTCGATCAGCTCCGTGTCCGGCTGTGCCAGGAAGGCCTCCAGCTGCGAGGGAAGCAGCATCTTCTCATCGCCGCGCAGGACGTTGGACGCGATCATACCGGCCATGATCTCCGGACCCTTGGCCGAGGAGTAGGGCGGCGCGTATGCCAGATCCAGATGCTCCAGATCCGTGACCTTCAGCCCCGCGTAGATCGCCGCAGCCATGACGTCGATTCGCTTGTCCACGCCCTGATCGCCGATCGCCTGTGCGCCCAGAATCCTGCCGCTGCCCTTTTCCGCGGTGAGCTTCAGGATCATCCAGCCGGAGTCCGGATAGTAACCGGCGTGGGCGGGCTCGGGAGTGTAGATGCTGTACTGTTCCAACCCGGCCGCCTCCGCCTCCCGTTCGGTCAGACCGGTGCGCGCGGCAGTGATGTCGCACACGCGGATGATCGAGGTAGCCAGCGTGCCGCAGTAGCGGAGCGTCCCGCCGACGGCGCAGTCACCCGCGATCCGGCCCTGCCGGTTTGCGTTTGCAGCGAGCGAAACACGGATCGGCCTGCCGCTCACGCGCTGCCAGGATTCCACGGCGTCGCCCGCGGCGAAGATGTCAGGGTCGGAGGTGCGCATTTGTTCGTCCACGACGATGCCGCCGGTGACGCCGATCTCCAGCCCGGCCGCCGCGGCCAGCTCCGTCTGCGGGCGCAGTCCGGCGGCCATGATGACCAGATCGGCCGGGAGGACCTCGCCGCTGCTCAGCTCCGCCTCCTGCACGCGGCCGTCCCCGCGAAAGGCTTTCACTCCTGTATTCAGCCGCAGATCGATGCCGGCGTCGCGCAGATGCGCCTCCATGGGAAGCGAGAACTCCGGGTCAAAAATGGTCATCAGCTGGCTCTGCATCTCCACGACGGTGACCGCAAGGCCGCGTTTGGCCAGTCCCTCCGCCGTCTCCAGACCGATGAACCCGCCGCCTACGACCACGGCGGAGCGCGCGCCGCCCTGCAGCAGCGCCACAACGGCGTCCGCATCGGGGACGGTGAAGACGGTGTGGATCCCAGCCAGCTCCGCGCCGGGAATCGGGGGAACGACGGGGCGGCAGCCGGGGGCGAGGATCAGCTTGTCATAGGGCTCTTCATATTCCCGGCCGTCGGCAGTGACCCGCAGCTTTTTGTCCGCACGGTCGATGGCCGTGACCTCGTGGTGCAGACGGACCTCCACATGAAAACGGTTTTTGAACAGCTCCGGCGAGACGAGCAGCAGGTCGTCCCGGTCCGGGATGTCGCCGCCCACGTAATAGGGGAGACCGCAGTTGGCAAAGGAGACATAGGGCCCCTTCTCCAGGAGGACGATCTCCGCGCTGTCGTCCATGCGCCGGGCGCGCACCGCCGCGGATGCGCCGGCGGCCACACCGCCGATCACGACGATCTTCATTCGCCCGCCTCCTCATAGTCCAGCAGCATCTCGCAGGCGACCTTGACCGCGGAGGCCACGATCTCCGCGCATTTCACGTTGTGGTCGGCCCGGTTGGCGAATTCCTCATGCTGTGCGGGATCGGTGAAGACATAGCTGCGGCCGAAGACCTGCTTGTGCAGCTCGGGACAGAGGATCGTGCCCCGCTCGGCCAGAAAGCGGTCGCGGAACTCCACGAACTTGACGCATCCGCGCTCGATGGCTTCCGGGTGCGTCTTCTCCTCCTCCATCGTGGAATTGAACTTCATCCCGACGGCGAGCAGCCCGGCGCAGTAGGCGCCGCAGGAGCCGCTGCCCGCGCCGCAGCCCCCCGCGAGGGAGAGGGAGGCCGTTACCAGATCCTCCGGGATCCAGTCGAAGACCTGCTTGAGTCCGTACAGTGCGCTTCTTGCGCAGATGTCGTCGCGGATCTGTGCCTCCACGGCCGCGTCGACGGCTTTCTGGATTTTTTCTTCTCTTGTCATGTCGCTCCTCCTGATTTTGATGAACTGTTATGAGATTGTAAGATCATAGGATGCCGCGCAATGCGCGCTGTCCGTTTAACAGGCGATCTGTACATGATCGGAGCATGCCGCTCTGCTCATTCCTCCGTAAAGCGCTCGCGCGCGTGGAAGGAGCGGCAGATCGTGGCATAATCGCCGAACACGGTCAGCTTGTCCCCTTCATGAAAGACCGTGTCCGCCCCGGCCGGCTCCGCGTTTTTTCCCGGCGGTTCGACCAGCATGACGAGGATCCCGGTATCCGCGCGCAGGCCGGTTTTGGAAAGCGGGACGTCCCGATACTCCTCGGGGATGGATTTGAGCGTCACGAGCGCGATCGAGTCCTTCCCGATATAGTCCAGCGGCATCACCGTATTGCCTGCGTCGCCGCGGACAAGTCGGTCGGCGATCCGCTGCAGCTGCCGGTCGCCCCAGCCGCGGACGGCCGGGACGCGGATAAACACGAAGATGATCGCGACGACGCCCAGAGGGAACAGGATGACCAGCAGATGCTCCACCTGCGCCGATTTCAGCGAGAAGAAAATGTTGACGAACGCCGATACGATCGTGATGTTGAACACATAGCCGAACAGCATCGTGATCCGCGCGATCCTCCGGCGCGGACGGCTGGTCAGGATCATCTCGCTCTCCCGCGTGGTGAAGCCGCAGCCGGTCAGGAGGGAGATCACCTGAAAGCGCGCTTTTTCATCCGGCAGGCCGGTGAAGCGGAAAATGATCGTAAAAAGCTCCGTGATGACCCAGTAGAGCAGAATGATCAGGGAAAACAGGGAAAACGCCATATAGATATTCACGGAAGAACGCTCCTTTCCGGTCCGGATGCATCTGCGGACAGCCGCATTGCCGATGCATATCCATCATAATATATCGGCGGCTTGAATTCAAGCGGTTCCGCGCGGGGAAATGTCGGGGATATGCCCGCCCTCGGCATTGTATTTTCAAACGGACTGTGGTAAGATTATCTTGAATCAAACGATCTGCAGAGAAAGTCGCGCCGATCCCGGCAAACAGGCGGTCCGGCTTCGGCTCTGACAGGCGCTGAATGAAAGGAGAAACAAATCATGGCAGTGATCTATCAACAGCTTTGCCCTGTCCTCTTCGGCAACGACGCGATCGCCGATATGGCAAAGCGCGCCGCGGCCGACGGCCGCAAAAAGGCGTTCATCTGCTGCGACAAGGGCGTCCGCGCCACCGGCGGCCCGGACCGCATCGCCGCGGCGCTGAAGGCCGAAGGCGTCGACAGCATGATCTTCGATGAGATCGTTCCCGACGCGCCGGACGATTCCGTGAATCATATCGCCGCGCTCATGGGCGAGTACGGGACGGACCTGATCCTCGGCGTCGGCGGCGGTTCCTCGCTGGACGCCGCGAAGGCCGCCGGCGTGGTGATGGACAATGGCCAGCCCATCAATGTCTTCATGGAGGAGAACGGCAACCCCGGCTTCGTTGTCAAGGTGCCCGTTTACGTCGTGCCCACCGCCGCCGGGACCGGCAGCGAGGTCACGCCGATGTGCGTGATCCACGAGATCGCCTCCGACTCCAAGAAGGTCGTTCTCCGCAAGGCCGAGCTGGCCGTGCTGGACCCCACGCTCACCGTGAGCTGCCCGCCCAACATCACCCTGAACGCCGCCATGGACGCCATGAGCCACTGCCTGGAGGCCTACACCTCCATCAACCCCAATCCGAAGGACAAGATCCTCTGCATCAACGCGCTGCGCATGATCCGCGAGAACCTGCCCATCGCGCTGAAGGAGCCGGAGAACCTGGACGCCCGCGGAAACCTGCTGGTGGCGGCCAATCTGGCCGGCATCGCATTCGCGGAGATGAGCGTCCATGTGGGACACTGCTTCGCCCATGAGGTCGGCCTGCATTTCGAGATCAACCACGGCATCTGCTGCGGCTGGGCCGCGCCGGAGACCGTGCGCTACACCTCCGCCAGCAAGCCCAAAGAGATGGTCGACATCGCCGCCGCGCTCGATATCCCGCTGCCCGAGGGCGTGAGCGGGAAGGAAGCCGGCGACATCATCGCGGCCGGGATCCGCAGGATGCTCCGCGGCTACGGGCTCAAGACCATGAAGGAGATGGGCATCGACCGCGCGGAGCTGCTGACCATCGCGCCCGCGGCCATCGATCACAACTGGTTCCATGTGATGTGCCCCGGCGACGTCAGTTACGAGCAGATGGCGCAGTACATGGCGGACGCCTACGACAACTTCCAGTGATCCGCCGAAGTTTTCCGGCCGGAACTATGTGATCATCAAAGAAGAAAGGTGAAAAAGGAAATGTTTCGTAAGATCCCTTACGTCGACGCGGAGCGCCGCATCATCGGCGAACACGCCGGCTTCCTCGGGCGGGGCATGGTCCCGACGTACAACACGCCCGTCACGCCCCGCGCCAACTTTGCTGCGCTCTTTGACGAAAAACACCCCTACTGGATGCCGGACAGCAAGGACAACATTGTGGTCCATCCGATGATCTACAACATGAACCTCGGCCGCGGCCACCGCGCCGACCTGGTCGATGTGTTCGGCGTGAAGTGGAAGTACGAGCCCACGAGCGGCGGCTCGATCACCGTCGGCGGCAACCCGCTGCTGGACGACGTGAACAACTGGAAACAGGTGATCAAGATCCCGGACATCGATGCATGGGACTGGCCGGCCGCGGCGGAGGAAACGCCCGTGGATGCGATCTTCCCCTGCTACATCTCCCTTGTGAACGGCTTCTGGTTCGAGCGCCTGATCTCGTTCATGGACTTCATGCCCGCCGCGATGGCGCTGATCGACGACGATCAGACAGACGCCGTCAAGGAGCTGTTTGACGCCACCACCGATCTGGCCTGCAAACTCGTGGATAAGATCTGCGCCAACTGGCCCCAGATCGATTTCATTGAGGTCCACGACGACTGGGGTGCCCAGAAAGCGCCGTTCTTCTCCAGAGACGTGGCAGACGAGCTGTTCGTCCCCTATATGAAGCGCTTCACCGACCGCGTCCATGCCTGGGGGCGGCACACGATGCTGCACTCCTGCGGCCACACTGAGGAGCGCGTCGAGTGCTACATCAACGCCGGGTTCGAATTCTGGACGCCGCAGCCCATGAACGACATCGGCGCGCTGTACGATCAATACGGCGACCGGATGATCTTCGGCGTATGGCCCGAGGAGACCGATCTCGCGGAGCGGACGGAGGAGGAGCAGCGCGCCGCGGCCCGCCGCTTCGTCGACCGCTTCTGCCAGCCCGGCAAGCCCTCCGTCATGTCCGTGGAGGCCAGCCGCCGCGGTACCCCCGCCTTCATGGATGAGGTCTACATCTACTCCAGAGCAAAATATCTGGCGGAATGAGCCCGCCCGCATCCGCCGCACATCCCGGCCGGGTGATGCAAGTCAAAACCTCCGGTCCTGCCGGAGGTTTTGGCTGCGTATGGGACCGCGGCGCATCCCGCGCCGCCGCGGTAAAATGGATCAGCAGCGCCGTCGAAGACGGCCTTGAGAAAGGATGCGCGCCATGATCGTCTTTCACACCCCGACGCCCGACGAACTGTGGTTCAGGGCCGCGCTGCTCGGCGACGCGAAGACCATGTCCTATAACGACGCCTGGGGCGGAGCGATCGGCTTCCCGCGGGAGCGCTGGGCGGCGTGGTATGACCGCTGGCTCGTGCGTCACGCCGGACGGCGCTTTTACCGCTATCTGCGCGACAGCGTCTCCGGGCGCTTCGTCGGCGAGGCGGCGTATCATTACGACGAGGAGCAGGGACGCTTCCTGGCGGACGTGATCGTCCGCGCGGAGGAGCGCGGACGCGGCTTCGGCCGGGAGGGGCTGGCGCTGCTGTGTGACGCTGCCCGCCTGCACGGCTGCACGGAGCTGTGGGACGAGCTCGCGCCGGACAATCCGGCGGCGGCGCTGTTCCGAAGCGCCGGGTTTTCCGAGACCGGCTGCGGCGCGCAGGGCGTTTTGTTCCGGAAGGATCTGCGCGGCAGGATGGAAAGGATCCTTGTGATCGGCTGTCCCGGTGCGGGGAAAAGCACCTTTGCCCGCGCGCTGCGGGACATGAGCGGCCTGCCGCTGACCTATCTGGACATGCTGTTCCACCGCGCGGACCGGACGACGGCGCCGCGGGAGGAATTCGACGCGGCGCTGGAGGAGGTCCTGCGCGGGGAACGCTGGATCATCGACGGAAACTATCAGCGGACGCTCCCGCTGCGCTTCGCCGCCTGCGACACGGTCTATGTGTTCGATCTGCCGGTCGAAGAATGCCTCGAAGGCGCACGCGCGCGGATCGGCCGGCCGAGGGAGGATATGCCGTGGGTCGAAAATACCTTCGATCCGGAATTCCGGCAGTACATCCTCGATTTCCCGAAGGACCAGCGCCCGGCGATCGAGGCGCTCATCGAACAGTATCGGAACCAAAAGCGCATCGTCGTTTTCAAAACGCGGGAAGAGGCCGACGCGTATCTGAACGGGATGGACAGAGGAAACGGAGCGGCAGAGCATGCGTGAATTTTCGGATTACGGCAATTACATCTTTGATCTGTACGGGACGCTCATCGACATCCGGACGGATGAGGAATCGCCCGCGTTCTGGCGGCGCATCGCCGCCTGGTACGCCGTGTACGGCGCGGACTGGACGCCGCAGGCGCTGAAGGCGCGTTACCGGGCGCTGGTCGCGGAAGAGGAGGCGCTGCTCCGGGCGCGCAGCGGCTGCGCCTGGCCGGAGATCCGGCTGGAGACCGTGTTCCTGCGGCTGCTGCGGGAGGCGGAACGAACGCACCCCGCGGCGGCGTGCCCGAACAGCGGCACGGAGGAGGGCGCCTGGCTCACGGCCACGGCGGCTGTCTTCCGCGGCTGCTCCAGAACACGCCTGCATCGCTTCCCCGGCGCAGCCGAACTGCTGGGCGCGCTGCGCGCGCGGGGGAAGCACGTGTACCTGCTCTCGAACGCGCAGGCCGTGTTCACCTGGCCGGAGCTGGAGCAGTGCGGGCTTGCGGACTGCTTCGACGACATCCGCCTGTCCTCCGACCATGGCGTAAAGAAGCCGGAGCCGTCCTTCCTCGCGGCGCTGATGCGCGCGCAGGGGATGGATCCGGGGGAGACGCTTTTGATCGGGAACGACTGGGCGTCGGACATGCACATCGCCGCTGCGAACGGGATCGCCGGATGGTTCGTCAATTCCGACCGGCTTTCAAAGGCGCAGCGGCTGGCGGAGCGCCGTGTGCTGGAAGCGCGTTTCGGCGCGCCTGCGGCGGCGGAAATCGGCGAAACCGGACGCTTATCGGCGCTGCTGCGCGCCCTGGAGCGCGGGGAAAAGAATGCTTCGGAGGGAATGACGGAATGAATACCATCTATCTTGCGGGGGGCTGCTTCTGGGGCCTCCAGAAGTATCTCGACCAGTTCGGCGCCGTCGTACAGACCGAGGTGGGCTATGCCAACGGCCCCGACACGCCGCCGAGTTATGAGGACGTCTGCCGTTCGGTCGGCCACGCGGAGACCGTGCGCGTCGTCTATGACGAGGCGCGGATGCCGCTGGGGGAGCTGCTGGACTTCTACTTCCTGGTCATTGACCCGCTCTCCGTCAACCGGCAGGGGCATGACAGCGGGATCCAGTACCGGACCGGGATCTACTATACGGACGACGCGCAGCTCCCGGTGATCCGCGCGGTGGTCCGGCGGGAAGAGGAGAAGGCCGGCGCGCCGCTGGCCGTCGCGGTCGAGCCGCTGCGCAATTTCTTCTCCGCGGAGGAATACCACCAGAAGTATCTGGAAAAGAACCCCGGCGGCTACTGCCACATCCCGCAGCGATATTTTTCCATCGCCGATCAACAGGGCAAAGGACAAACACAGGGGAAAGAGGACAAAGAAGCATGAAGATCCTGATCATCAACGGCTCCCCGGCAGGGAACGACAGCATCACGCTCCAGACCGTTCGGTATATCCGGCGGTTCTTCCCGGAGCACGACTATTCCCTTTTGAATGTGGGACGGAATATCCGCGCGATCGAGCGGGACTTCACCGCCTCGCAGGAGGCGCTGCGGCGCGCAGAGCTGCTGCTGTTCTGCTATCCGGTCTATACCTTCCTCGCTCCGGCGCAGCTCCATCGCTTCCTCGAGCTCATCCGGGAGCGCGGCGTCCGGCTGGAGGGGAAATTCGCGACGCAGCTGACCACGTCCAAGCATTTCTATGACACCACCGCCCACGCCTTCCTCCGCGACAACTGCGCGGACCTGGGGCTGCGGTATATCCGCGGGCTCTCCGCCGATATGGAGGATCTGCTGCACGAAAAGGGGCAGAAGGAGGCGCTGGCGTTCTTCCGCCATGTTCTTTGGAGCGTGGAGCGCGGGATCAGCGAGCCGGAGCCGCCGAAAGCGCCTGCTGCGGAGCTGCACACGGCGGCGCCGCTGGACGCGCATGCGCCGCAAAGGGGCGGACGCATCGCCATCGTCACGGATCTGGCGCCGGAAAACGAGCGGCTGGCGGGGATGATCGCGCGCTTCACAGCGGCGTCGGACCGCCCCTGTACGCTCGTCAATCTGCGGGATTTCCCGTTCGCGGGCGGCTGTGTCGGCTGCTTCCACTGCGCCGCGGACGGCACCTGCATCTACAAGGACGGCTTTGACCGCCTTCTGCGGGAGAACATTCAGGACGCGGACGCCACGGTATACGCCTTTACGATCCGGGACCACTCCATGGGATACCGCTTCAAGCTCTATGACGACCGGCAGTTCTGCAACGGACACCGCACGGTCACCATGGGCAGGCCGGTCGGCTACCTGATCGACGGGCAGCTCAGCGCCGAGCCGAACCTCCGGGAGCTGATCGAGGCACGCGCGCAGGTCGGCGGCAATCCGCTGGCCCGGATCGCCGGGAACGAGGGCGACGTCGACCGGGAGATCGACGCGCTGGCGCAGGAGCTGGACTATGCGATCGAACACGATTTTCAGCAGCCGGCCAACTTCTACGGCGTCGGCGGGATGAAGATCTTCCGCGATCTGATCTTTACGATGCAGGGCCTGATGCGGGAGGATCACCGTTTCTACCGGCGCCACGGCTTTTATGATTTTCCACAGAAGCACGCGGGCAGGATCCTGGGCATGTATGCCGTCGGCGCGATGATGCATAACAAAAAGCTCAGTAAAAAGCTGGGCGGGAACATGACGAAGGGAATGCTGATGCCCTATCAGGCCGTGATCGACAGGGCAGATCCGAAAAAGAAACCCTGACGGAGCGACAGAGGAAGGACAGAAAAACAAGGACGATTTCAAGACAAAAGGAGAGAGTGCCATGATCAACGACATTGCGTACATCGCAGAACGTGACAGGCGGGTCGCGCTGCTGAACCGCCTCATGGAGCAGGAACGGGTGGACGCCCTCGTCCTGACTTCGACCTCGCAGCAGGCGTACCAGGTAGCGACGAAGTACATTTCCGGATACCAGCTGACCACGCGGAGAGACTTCGTCTTTGTCAAGCCCGGCGAGATGCCGCGCCTGATCGTCCCGACCGTGGGGCAGCAGTTCCACGCACGCCGGCTCAGCTGGCTGCCGGACGAATGTGTGTTCTCCGGCCCCATGCTGGAGATGATCTGCGCCTGGATCCGCGAGCTTGGACTCCAGCGCCCGCGCATCGGTATGTACGAGTACGCGGAGCTCCCGGTCGCGATCGATCAGGCGATCCGGGACACGGGCGCGGAGATCGTGGACATCACGCGCGCTTACACGCTGGCCCGTCAGCCAAAGTCGGAATTCGAGATCGAGCGGATCCGCGAGACCTCCGATCTGGCGGTCGCCTCGTTCGAGCATGTGGTCCGGATCGCGCAGCTCGGGATGAGCGAGCGGGAGCTGATCGGCGCCGGAGAGGGCTATCTCCGGGCGCACGGCGCGGAGGATACGCTGGTGCTTACCCGTTCGCAGTATCCGCACTCCTTCATCTGCCGCCCGACGGACTATCGGATGGAGCCGGACAGCGTGTTCATCTATTCCGCGGAGGTGGCCGGCTCCTTCGGCTACTGGACGCAGGTGCTGCGCCCCATCTTCTTCGGACGGGACACCCAGCCGGAGGTGCGCCGGATCCTTGCGATCATCCGGGAGGCGGAGGCCGCAGGCGCGGAGGCGATGAAGATCGGGAACACGGTCGCGGATGTGGCGCGCGCCATCGAAAAGGTCGTCGCAGACCGGAACTGCCGGACCGGCATCTGGAGCGGCCACGGGATGGGGCACGACCTCGGGGACGGCGTGGACATCGGCAGCGTCAACGAGATGGAGATCGTCCCCAACATGGTCCTGACGCTGCACCCCAGCGTCCTGAGCGACAGCGACGGCTTCCTGTTCGGCGACACCTGGCTGGCGACGCCGCAGGGCGCGGAGCTCCTGACGCCGAAGTATCACGACGTGGCCGAGCTCGACGAGCTCAGGGAGCTGGTGCGCTTCCACTGATCCGGCCGCGGAGCAAACAGACAAACGCGAAGGCAGCCCGAAACCGAAAACGGTTTCGGGCTGCCTTCCGATGCACGGGCCCGGAGACGGACGGCGGAGCCGTCAGTCCGACAAGAACCCGAGGTATTCGTTGAAAACATTGAAGAGCATATCCCCGGAACAGACGGGGAGCACCGCGTCCGCGTCCCCGATCCGGACGAATCGGAACAGATCCGCCGCCTTCGTCAGGACGAGGACCGGGATGATCTCGTAGTCCGGCCCGAACATGATCTCGAGATACGGACAGTACTTGGCCGCCTGCAGCACCTCGTCCGGCTCGATGGCGTCCTTCATTTTGAATTCGAGCGAGAAGACCCTGTCCTCCGAGATGACCAGCACGTCCGCGTAGATGCGGACGTGGCGGGAGCGCTTCAGCCGCAGCTCGAACGCGATCTCCCAGTCGAGGCAGCGCCGCCCGAGCATGTCGGAGAGATCGCGGAACAGGCCGAGCATCTGCTCCCGGCAGTCCTGGAAGGAGTGGATCAAGCCGCGGGTATCGCTGAGACTGCGCCCGATGTTCGCGCAGCCCTCCGTCAGCGCGCGCAGCCATTCGTCCCCGCTGAGGGAGAGAAAATCGCCGACGAGGCCGTAATAGCCCGCGAATTCCTGCAGCCCGCTGTGCGGCCGCGCCTGCCGCATGATCCCGTGCCAGCGGAAATCCGCATCCTGCCAGCAGAGCTCCCGCATCAGCGGCGAGTGATAGAGCGCCCGGTTCACCGCGGCGCGGTCCAGGGAGAGCGCATTCGCGATCTCCCGCGCTTTAAGCCCGCTGCCGCGGCAGATCGCGGCGCAGATCGCCCGGTCCTTCTCATCCGCGGGGGTCACAGCCGCTTGCTTTTTCATCGGCACCGTCCCGTTTCAGCAGTCCCAGCGGTGCCGCTTCATGTCGACGCGGCCGTCCGCCAGAAATGTCACGCCTTCCGCCTGCAAAAGGTTCCTCTGCTCCCGAAACTGCGGCGCGAGCCGGCCGGAATGGCCGACCACGCGGTGGCAGGGGTACGCCCCGTAGCGCTCCGCCATGCGCAGCACGCTGCCCACAAGGCGGGCGTTTTTGTCCCGTCCGACGAGCCGGGCGATCTGCCCGTAGGACGCCACGAAGCCGCTCGGGATCTCCTCTACCGCGGACAGGATCTCATAGACCAGCGCTTCATCCATCGCTGCGCTCTCTGGCAAAGGTGAGGAAGATCTGCGTGGCGGCTTTGGTCAGCGCCATGCCGCCGGGATAGAGGGCGGTGCCGGCGACCTCCCAGCCCTCGCAGGCCATTTCATTCATGAGCGCCTCCGCTTCGCCCAGCCGGGATTCGACAAGCCGGTATTCTTTTGCGCGGCGCGGCGCCGCCTCCTCCGGAAGCGCGCCGATCGAATCGAGAAGCCGGGTGTTCGCTTCCAGCATGTTGTAGATGCCGTCCTCGGACAGCACGCCGCGCCTGAGCCCGGCAGGGAGGCGGCCCTGTTCGTCGGCTTCAAAGTCCTGCCGCCATTCGTCGCTTGCGAGATATGCCTCCAGATCCCGGATGCACGGCATCGCATCGCGGTATCCGTCCAGCGCCGTTTCCAGAGAAGCGATCGCGGCGAGCGCCGCGTTCAGCTTTTCCTCCATGGTCCGAATCCGTTCGAGCTGTTCCATGATGACCCTCCAGACGAAATAGTTTATTTTGTATGATGATTATACCATCCTCCCGCTTCGGCGGCAAGGCGCCGGCCGCGCGGCTGTAAAAACAAAAGAAGCGCCTGCGGGCCGGGCGGATTCAGATCTCTGCGGGCACCGTCCAGCCGCCGCCCGGCAGGTATTCCGCCGCATACACGGCGCAGTTTCCGATGGGATGGGACCAGTAGCTGCCGTTGGAATCCGGCGTCAGATACTCCAGGATCCCCTTCATCGCGATCGCGTGGGTGGAGATCAGGATATTGCCGTCCGTCCGGCAGCGGTCCTCCAGAAACGATCCGGCACGCTGCACCACGCTGGACAGCGGCTCCATCCCCTCCGGCGCCGGATTGTGGATGAAATCGCGGAAAAAGGTCAGCACCTCGGGCGCCAGCTCCCTGAGCCCCATCCCCTCATACGGGCCGTATTCCATTTCGATCAGCCGTTCGTCGATGACGGGCACAAGGTCCGGCGCGACGATCCCGGCCGTCTGGACTGCCCGGATCAGCGGGCTGGAATAGACCGCGTCGAAAGAGATGCGGCGCAGCTTTTCTGCGGCGTTCCTCGCCTGCGCGATCCCGATTTCATCCAGAGGATAATCGCTCCTGCCCTGGAGGACCTGTCGGCTGTTCAGCTCCGTCTGACCGTGACGGATGATGCAGATCATAAGCGTTCCCTCCCGGCGTGTGATGCACACGACACAGCCATTATACCTGCTGCGCGGCATCAATTCAACTGCTTCGGCGACGCGGATCGGACGGAGCCCTCCCGTGCGCGCGGAGCGCTTTCCACGGTTGACAAGAGAAAAGCGCGGAACATATAATATTTCCAATCATAAGCGCCGCGTTTTCCCGCGTTCCCGCGGAAAAACGCGGACACGAAAACGAGGAGAAGCGGAAATGATACCGGAGCGATATGCGCGTCAGCAAGCGATCGTCGGAGAGGAAGCGCAGCGGCGTTTGTCCCAAAAGAAGGTGCTGATCGTCGGCTGCGGCGGTCTGGGAGGCCATCTCATCGAAAACATGCTCCGCATCGGCGTGGGATCCATCCTGGCCGCAGATCCGGACCGGTTCGAGGCGAGCAATCTGAACCGTCAGGTGCTGAGCACGGTGCCGCTGCTGGGCGCTTCGAAGGCGGAAGCCGCGGCGGCCCGGGCGAAGGCGGTCAATCCGGATACGGTGTTCCGGGCCGTCGCGCAGGCCTTCTCCGCCGGGAACGGGGACGAACTGGTCAGCGGGTGCGATCTGGTGCTGGACGGGCTGGACGACATTCCCGCCCGGCTTGCGCTGGAGGATGTCTGCGGGCGGCAGAACGTGCCCATCGTCCACGGCGCCATCCTGGGCGAGACGGTCCAGGTGGCCGTCGTTCCGCCCCGGTCCGGGATGCTCCGCACTTTGTATTCCGGCGCCGCTCCGCAGGCGCGTCCCGCGGACAGCATCGCCTACACGCCCGCCTGCTGCGCGGCGATCCAGAGCGCGCAGGCCCTGAAGCTCCTGCTCGGACACCGTCCGGCGCTGTGGGGGAAGGTGCTGCTGCTGGACATGGACACCATGACGGAGGAGATCCTGCCGCTGAGCGGAATCCCCGCGGACCCGGGTTCCTGCACCGAATGAAAAAAGGAGGCATCCCATGCTGAACGTGATCACGCTGGAGGAAGCGCTGCGCCTGATCCGCGCGCGCTTTGTCCCGATTGCGGCGACGGAGCGCGTCCATATCGCGGATGCGCTGGGACGGATGCTGGCGGAGGACGTCCGATCGGGGGAGTACGTGCCGGATTTTGACCGCTCCAATGTGGACGGATTCGCCCTCCGGGCCAGAGACACCTTCGGCTGCAGCGACGCCATCCCGGCGGTCCTGACCGTACAGGCGGAGATCCGCATGGGCGAGCGCGCCGATTTTGCCCTGGATGAGGGCTGCTGCGCGGCGATCCCCACGGGCGGCGCCCTTCCGCGCGGCGCAGACAGCGTCGTCATGCTGGAATACACGGAGGACTACGGCGACGGGACCGTCGGCGTGGCAAAGCCCGCGGCGCCCGGAGAGAACCTGACCTTCCGGGGGGACGACGTCCGTCCCGGAACGCGCCTGCTGCCCCGGGGCCGCGTCCTCCGTCCCCGGGATATCGGCGCGCTCGCGGCCGTCGGCGTTACCGAGGTCACGGTCTCCGTCCCTCCCCGGGTGGGGATCATCTCCACGGGGGACGAGCTGATCGAACCGGAGGACTGCCCCGGACCCGGCCGGATCCGGGACGTCAACAGTCTGCTGACGGCGGCCCAGCTGACGGCGGCAGGCGCGCGCGTTTGCCGGTACGGCATCGTGCCCGACGAGGAGGAGCGGCTGCGGGCGGCGGTGGAACGGGCGCTGGCGGAATGCGACGCGGTACTCCTCTCCGGCGGCAGCAGCGTGGGCGTAAAAGACGCTTCCCAACGCGTGATCGGCGCCTTTGGTCCGATCCTTTTTCACGGGCTGGCCATGAAGCCGGGGAAGCCCACGATCCTCGGCGGGTGCGGGAACAAGCCCATCGTGGGGCTTCCGGGGCATCCGGCGGCTGCGTTTTTCGTGACGCAGCTGTTCGTCCTCCCGCTGATCGCGCAGCTGGGAGGGCGCAGGACGGAGACCGGACGCTTCACCGCCCGGCTGACGGAGAACGTCAGCGCCAACCAGGGCCGCGCCCTGTACTGCGCCTGCCGCCTCCGGCGGGAGGGGGACGAGCTCTGGGCGGAGCCGATCCGGATGAAATCCGGGCTCATCACCGCGCTGACCGGCGCAGACGGCTATTTCTGCGTCGAACGGGACTGCGAGGGACTGATGAAAGGCGCGCAGATCCAAGTCTACAGTCTGGGGGAAACGGAATATGAGCTTTGAATATTTGACCAACACGCCGCTGGAAACCGCCAGAGCGGCCTATCTGCAGGCGCTGGACGAGCTGGGCTTCACGAGCGCGGCGGAGACCGTCCCGGTGCAGGAGGCCTGCGGGCGGATCACCGCGGAAGCGGTGTATGCCCACGGCTGCGCGCCGCATTACGCGGCCAGCGCCATGGACGGCATCGCCGTCTCCGCGGCGGACACCTTCGGCGCGACGGACACCACGCCCGTGGTGCTTCCGCCCGACCGGTTCACCGCGGTGGACACGGGGGATCAGATCCCGGACGGCTGCGACGCCGTCATCATGGTGGAGGAGATCGTTCCGCGGGAGGACGGCTCAGCGGTACTGTACGCTTCGGCCGCGCCCTGGCAGAATATCCGCCAGATCGGAGAGGACATCTGCGCGGGAGAGATGATCCTGCCCGCCTATACCGCCGTTTCCCCGGCCGCCATCGGCGCGATGATCGCGGGAGGCGTGCTGACCGTTTCGGTCATCCGGCCGCCGGTCGTCGGCATCATTCCCACCGGCGACGAGATCGTGGCGCCCTGCGCCGATCCCGGCCCCGGTGAGATCCTGGAGTTCAACGGCGCCATCTTTTCCGCCATGCTGCGGCAGTGGGGCGCCGAGCCGAAGCTCTATCCCATCGTCCCCGACCGATTCGAGCTGATCTCGGACGCGCTGCGTCTGGCAGCGGAGGAGTGCGATGTCGTGTTGCTGAACGCCGGCTCCTCCGCCGGACGGGAGGACTATTCCGCCGCGGCGATCCGCGCGCTCGGCCAGGTGTACTGCCACGGCCTGGCCATGCGGCCCGGCAAGCCCGCCATCCTGGGCGCCGTCGGCGGCAGACCGGTGCTGGGCGTCCCCGGGTATCCGGTGTCCGGTATCCTGGTGATCGAGGAGCTGCTGCGGCCGCTGCTGGACCGCTGGTTCCACACGGCACCCGACCCCTGCCCGACCGCCGCCGCCACCCTGACGCGCCCGGTGGTGTCCGGCCTGAAATACGAGGAGTTTGTCCGCGTCCGCATGGGCTTCGTCGGGGACCGCCTGATGGCGTCCCCGCTGAACCGGGGCAGCGGCGTGGTCTCCTCCTTTATGAAGGCGGACGGCATCCTGCGCGTCCCCCAGGGACGGGAGGGCTATGCGGCCGGGGAACAGGTCGAGGTCCGGCTGCTGCGCTCGCTCGATAAGCTCAAAAACACCCTGGTCGTGATCGGAAGCCATGACCCGCTGCTGGACGAGGTGGGGAACCTTCTGCACATGGCCGATCCCGGACTGTATATGAGTTCCTCCCACGTGGGATCGATGGGGGGCATCATGGCCGTGCGGCGGGGCGAAGCCCACGCGGCCGGCTGCCATCTGCTGGACACGCAGACGGGACGCTACAACGTCTCCTATCTTCGCAGGTATTTCCCCGACGGGGGCGTGAAGCTGGTGCGGTGCGTGGGGCGGAACCAGGGCCTGATGGTGGCTGCGGGGAATCCGCTGGGCATCCGGGGCTTCCCGGACGTCGCGCGTCCCGGCGTCCGCTATGTCAATCGCCAGAAGGGCTCCGGAACCCGGATCCTGGCCGATTATCTGTGCCGGGAAAACGGCATCGCGCCGGAGCGGATCTACGGCTATGAGCGGGAGGAGCTGACCCATACCTCCGTGGCGGCCCAGATCGCCGGCGGGAGCGCGGACGCGGGCATGGGAATCTATTCCGCCGCAAAGCTGTACGGGCTGGACTTCCTGCCCGTCTGCGTGGAGGAATACGATCTGCTGATCCCGGACCATGCCTACGACAGCCCGCAGGTCCAGCGGATGCTGGACGTGCTCCGGAGCGATGCGTTCCGGGAAAAACTGATGCAGATGGGCGGCTACACCCTGGACCGCCCGGGCGAGATCATCCCCTGGCGCAGCGATGAAGCGCTTTGACGCGGCGGTGATCGGCGGCGGCGTCCTGGGGTGCTTCGCCGCACGGAGTCTGACAAAATACCGGATGCGCGCCGTGCTCATCGAGGCGGCGGAGGACGTCTGCACCGGCGTCACAAAAGCCAATACCGCCGTGGTGTACGCGGGATACGACCACCATCCCGGAAGCATGAAGGCACGGCTGACGTTGCAGGCCAACGCGTCCTTCGACCGCCTCTGCGGCGCGCTGGACGTGCCGTTTTCCCGCTGCGGCAGCATGATGACGGCCTGCGGGCCCCGGGGCGAGGCGGTTTTGAACAGGAAACTGGCGCAGGGCCGACGCAACGGCGTGCAGGGGCTGCGGCTGCTGTCCGGCGACGAGGCGAGAGAACGCGAGCCCATGCTCTCCCCGGAGGTCCGCGCTGCGCTCTACGCGCCGACGACCGGCACGGTCAACCCCTGGAAGCTGGGCATCGCCGCCTTTGAGAACGCGCGCGCCAACGGCTGCGAGACCTTGCTCAGCGCCCGCGTCGTCTCCATCCACAAAGACGGAGCGGGATACCGCATCTGCACGGAGCGGGAGGAGATCGCCGCGCGCTCCGTGATCAACTGCGCGGGCACGGCGGCGGCGTCGGTCCAGGAGCTGGCGTTTCCGTCCCCGGTCCGGATCCGGCTGGACGGGGCGGATTTTCTGGTGTTCGATCCGCTGACCCCGCGCCCGGCGCACATCCTCTTCGAGGAATCGGAGACGGGCAAGGGCATCACGGCGGTGCCCTGCACGGAGGGGAACCTGCTGCTGGATTCACCGCCCAGGCCCTATCGCCCGGACCGCGCCACCACGCGGGAAGGACTTGCGGAGATCCGCGCGCACGCGGCGCGGCTGCTGCCCGCGCTGGACTTCCGGGGCGTCATCCGCTCCTTCGGCGGAGAGCGGCCGAATCCGGAGGGGGCCGACGGCCGGGACATCCGCGATTTCTGCATCGAGCGCCCCGCGCCGACGTTTTGGAGCATGATCGGGATCAAGACCCCGGGACTGACCTGCGCCGACGCGCTGGGGGACCTTCTGGCGGAGGCGTGCGCGGCGCAGCTGTGCGCGGCGCGGAACGAGGACTTCCGCCCGGACAGAAGCGCCATCCGCCCGGCGGCGGGGTCTCCGATCGTCTGTCAGTGCGAGCAGGTGCGCCGCGACGCCGTCATGCAGGCCATCGCGCGCGGCGCCGTTACGGCGGACGGGATCAAGCGGCGGGTCGGATGCGGCATGGGCCGCTGTCAGGGGAGCCGCTGCGCGTTTGAGATCGACAGGATATTGAAGGAATGCGGATATGGCGGAACAGATTGATGTGCTGATCGTGGGCGGCGGCGCCGCCGGCATCGGCGCGGCGAAGGCCCTCTGGGCGTCGGGCTGCCGGTCCGCCGCGCTGGCG
>JAEEGL016094606.1_pt1 | contig 18564 bp, 29 predicted proteins | sample 9134231 | NCBI WGS metagenome assembly JAEEGL01 (sample SAMN16246548, study PRJNA631951) | gut metagenome | biome: gut microbiome; feature: rumen; material: fiber-attached | host: Bos | place: Iran: Karaj | collected 2018-10 | reverse complement strand
TTTACCATTCCACCACCAGGGCAATATTTTCAAAGAACTAACTTTGTCATCTTGGGGGGACTCGAACCCTGCATCCATCTCCCGACTTTCACAGTCAGGCGTTCTACCAATTGAACTACAAGACCTCCTTTTGTTTGGATGTTATTGCAAGCCATCCTCACTCAACCACTCCGGGACTACCATGGACTGCCATTGTGGATTTCAAAGTCTGGGGAATCAGTCATTATTCCATTAAATCCTTGCAAAATTTATCTCGACCCAGACTATTTTGTGACCCCAGCGAGGCTCGAACTCGCGACCCCAACATTAACTTACTACTTCTGCTTTTACACAGACCATCTACTTGAGATGTTGTAGTCTGGACTATTTCTTAACCATGCCCTTATGGGTTTAGGTGGTGGTGTATAGTCTCTGCGCCATTTACACATTTCTGTGATTTAGTGAGTCATCGCCAACTCTGATGTCACCATCAGATAGGTTTCTGTTTGTTAGCCACCATTCACTATAAAGATTTCTCTCTATGTGCTCTTTGTGCTTTTCTTAAACAATCAGCGCACATTCCTGTTTTTGGTTTCCTATGTAAAGGTTTACCACATTTTTCACAGGTGTACTTTCTGGGCTTTACATATTTTGTTGTCCTTTCGCCTTTCTTATTCTTTTTTCCAGCATATGTGTCTGTTTGAGAATGACAGTTTGGACATAAAATTTGTAAATTGTCTAATTCATTATTGAAGTGGTCTCCATCAATGTGATGTATCTGCAATTTAATAGCTCTTCCATGCCACTCTGAAATACCACAATTCTCATTCTCACACTTGTATTCTCTACCAATACTCAAAAGTTTTTTCATCAAATCAGATGATTTTATGAGTTTATTCTTTTGGAAGAATTCTTCTTTTGGTAGTCCTACATTGTTTTTATTACCTAAATTAGACTTTAACCCTGTGAAGTGACTTGTATCTAAATTATATTCTTTTACATATTTGTAGAATATTCTATAATTTCCACCAACAGGTTTCCATCCAACCATTCTACAAAATTCTGCCACAGAATGAACTTGTTTACAAATCTCTTCTGCTCTTTCTTTACTGATTACATTTTTTTCCATATCTAATATATTCCTATACATTATTTATGAAAAAGCACAATTACTTCAAAGTGTTGTGCTCTACCTACTGAGCTATGAGGTCTTTCCTATTTTTCAATGAACTTTCAACACTACAAATATAACAATTTTTTTTCAAACTTCCAAATATTTCATCAAAAAAAACCACATCTTTTTTCAAAGGTGTGGTTGCTCAATGATACGCTTTTTCGGGGGGACATCTCAACACACACCAAAAGAATCCAATTTTCTTAAATCGGATTTCCTGTTTGATATGTTATTTAATGTCATCATTACTATATTTATGTAAATTGATTTTTAATATTTATGTAAATTAAATATAATAAAAAAATCTAATCTTCTGATGAGTATGGTTCTTTCCTGTATAGACACTTGGCCTGGCACTTCTTACAGACTCTTGTACAGTTTGTTACCTTTGGCCAATCATCAAATGAGGGTGTTTCAGGTTTAATCTCTTCTGGATTATCATAGAATTGTTTTCCACATTGGGGACATACAACTTTGGCAACAGTCTCATTGTACCTCCCACAAGTCCAGGTGAACTCATCACCATTGGCAATGAACTCACAACAGTTGGTATGGATGAACTTGTATTTCTTGTTACAAGGTCTCAGGTCTTTAATTATCTTCATCTTCTTCTTGGGCTAAATTGTGTATCAACATCAGGACTTCTCCATTGATGTCACCATATGCATCTGCCTTATACTGGAGTGCTTGCCATTCCATCTTGAACTTGTGTTCATTGGCAAATCCCATCTCGGTCCAGACACTATCTCTTTGCTTATTGATATATTCACTGATTTTCTGTAATGCTTCTATTGCTGTCATAATATTATCTTTTAATTGTCATTGCGGATTCAATCGCAGCGTTGGCGGTGAGTTTGAATGATCCACCATATCCATCTCCTGGTTTGTATTCATCTTCTTCTGCCCTCAACACCAGGCCAAGTTCAGGGTCTTCATAGTTTATCTTCCAGGTATAACCTATATGACCTTTCAGTGAGAATGTGTGGAATGGTTCAAGGGTGATGACTATACCTTTTTGGGAGAACCAGTCAAACACCTCTCCATATGTTGGTATCCGGTATCTGTCACCTTCTGCCCATCCTGGTTCACCATATCCAGGAATGTCAAAACAAGGTTGACCATCATATACTCCACCCTTATAATTAAAAAGTGGATAACCATAGTCAAGTAGTTTCTTGGCTAATTTTTTTGATATGTGTTCATTATAATTTGTCATATTCTTTCCAATATTTCTTTTTGTATGTCTTTTTGAATACTTCACATCCCATATATTTCTCTCTCGTCTTGTGAAATCCCATCTTCTTCCAGAATTTGTGGGCTTCCTTCTCCTCATCATATTCTTCCACACATTCCAGTTTGATGTAACAAGGTTTGTGTTTCTCCATCAGGAGTTGGAACATCTCCGTACCAATACCTTTTTTATGATAACCATCCCTGACTTCAAACAAATCAATCCACATCTCTTCAGGATAACAGCAGGATATGAATATTATCCCTATGTCTTTTCCTTTTTCAACTGCCCGGTAGATATGTGTATCTTCTTCCCAACAATGCATATAGTTTAAATATACCAAAGGATAGTTGTCACTTCTGTCACCTCTATAAAACCAATCATAAAATGTATGTCTGGATCCAAACTCAATTAGTTTCATATGATAAACTTTCCATCATAATCCAGGTCAAAGATGTCACTGGAATCCAGTTCCTCACCACCAAAATAGTGACACTTCTTTATCTGTCCACTCTCAATGGCGATCCTGGCTGCTTCCCTTCTATCAACCCATCTACCATAAGAGGTGTAGAACCCATCAGTGTCATGATCTATTTCTTTACCCCACATTTGGAGTATCTCTGCATGGTGTCTTGCAATCCTACACTGATAGATGTCATCTCTTTCCCGGTTGTCACCTATCTTGATGACAGTTCCTTTTTTGCAGATGAACTCTGGTTTTACTTTGTATGCTGCTGCAATAATCCTTTCCATTATTCTCCAAGTTGTTTTTTAATCTCTTCCCAGTTGGTACATTCCTTTGCCTTATAGTAGAGATACAGGTCAAATTCATCATCATCTGCAATCCAGGTCCCTATGGTACAGTGGAATCTGTATCTCTGACCACAGGTACATTCGAACACACCCATCTTCCCTATGTTGGTATCACACCATCCTACCAGTCTGGGTTTCTCATGCTTTGTTCCCCAGTCATAGTCAAAGAATCCGGTCTTCCCACATTCCGGACATTCAAAATCCCCAGCATAAGGAATGTCCTCATACTGTGGAATCTTTGGTAGTATGTCAATGAGTCGCTGTGACATTTTTCAAAATCTCCTGTATCTTTCCTTTTGTTAATTCATTGGGATCATAATTTTCAAGTCTTGTAATACGCTCCTGGATTTGATTCAACTCATTTTGTGTCCTCTCTTCCTGTGTATAGAGGTCTTTCAAATCTTTACTTGTTTCTTCGATCTGTTTCTTTGCATATTCTTCCAGATCAATGAATCCCCTTTTTTTATAATCCTGATCAGGTTTGTCCATATAATAAAGAAGAGCTTCCAGACAAACTCTACTTTTGTTGTGCAGAGGTTCATTCATATAAAGTCTCACTGTATCAACTACAATGGTATACTTATCATTCTGTCCATATTCCCAACTATCTTCAACACAGAAAGGAAGGAAGTCTACTTTCTGGAGTCTTGGTTCACTGGTGATGATATGTGGTAGGCAGTCTGTTCCATCATCACTGCTAATCAAATCACCAACATGGAAAAGTTTCTTACATCTCTTGAGCATCTTCTGTAAGTTCTCTTCCCTCAACTTGATTCTTTCTTTCTTATCCCTTTTCCTGTATGCTTCAATTTCCTTCTCAAGCATTTCTTCAGGGAACAGGTCAAGAGCAGCTTCCTTCTTTCCAGAATCACCACTCCTGTACCAACCCATCGCCATGTCAAATAAATTCTTGTTCTTGTTCATATTACTTCAACATTAATTGCTGTTTGACATAAGTTTCCACATCCTGGAAGATACCTTCACTATGAAACAACTTCCAGGTTTCTGAATGATCAATATCAAAATCCCTTTCCCCAAGTGCCTCGATCATATTCAGTGCTTCAATGGTATTAGGGAAGAAGTTATAAATGTCATCATAGTGTTCCTTGAATCCGATGTGATACTCTGTGACCTCATCATCACCAAGTTCATAATCTCCATCCATATCATATAGGGTGAAGAAATACTCACCATCATTCAGGTTACAGTTCCACTGGTGATGGAATTTCTGACCATCTTTACCTTCTTTGGTTGGACCGAATCCCAGTTTCTCTGTGATCTCATTCTTGGATGCTTTCACCACCCAGTCATGATAACACAGTTCAAGACCCTTTGGCCATTCTTTGAATTCTGTAATAGTGTGTTCCATATTAATTACTTCCATATCTATATGAGCAGAATCCAAAATCCTCATAAGGATCCCACCCCAGTTTTTCAAGTTCAGCAACATCCTCTGGAGTCACATCATTCACACCAGCACCATTGAATACAATGATGTCATGGTCACAGCAGAAGGGATACTTCTTGTGGTAGTCATCACAATACTTCTCAAGTATTCTCAATGATTTGATAAGATCTTCCATATATTAAATATAACGCTTGATTTCAATTCCCAGTTTCTTTGCCTTCTCCATCTTTGAACTGGTTGATTCCAGGTCATCAGTGAAGAGAATCTTACATTCGGTCCACTTTGTAGTTTCCACGAACTGCGGATGTTTCGCAAGGAAATCTGCCTTGGTGTTGTACCCACATTTCTTTGGAGAACCAGTGAGGACGACAGGAGTCTTGTCAGATGTGTCTTCTTTCTTGACAGGCTTCACATCCATTGCCAGCATATAGTTAGTGACCTTACTGTTGAACTCATAGTTTTCAGAGAGTTCTATGATGGTTGTGGGGATACCCTTTGTGTCAGGGTTGAGACCACACAGTTTGTCTGCCAACCAGGCACTGTTCTTTTCTCCACAGTTCTCATAACCCATTGACTGGATGAGATTTGTCATAGAAAGAGTCTTCTTCCTTTCATTGAGAGAGTTGATGATGTTCTGTGAAGACTTGCTGTCATCAAGACTTTCCTTCCACTCATCCTTGATCATAAAGTCCAGGATGTTGTCTGTGGGGAAAATTTCAAACAACTTAGTTGCCACCTTCTCACCAATCCCATCTGGTTTTATGACATTGACAGAGTTGATGAACTTGATATACATCTTTTCTTTATCACTCATCTTCTTCATCAGATGCACTCCATCAACATAAGAGTCTTCAGGTAAGGTAATTGGAGAACCATCAGTCACAACTTGGAGACAGTATGGGATTATATCTCCGGCAAGTGAGATTTTCAGGTGAGATCCAATTCCAATCTTGTCTTCAATGATTTTCCCATAGTTAGAGAGACTGACTCTGTTCACATTTTTACCCCCAAGAATGACATTGCCAAGGATACCTGTAGGATAGTACTCACCAGTTTTACCAACATTCCATTCAACATCAATGAGGGTTGCATCCACAATCTCCGGAAGGAACTTGACGGCAACACAGTCTTCCTGCCTTGTTCTATCTCCATCCTGAAGTCTGTACATTGCACCAGGTTTAACCACAAACCCATCAAGAGGGAACTCACCTTCATGGCGAACCTTATCAAACACATTATACATATGCTTGAAATAGAATCCATTCCCATTACTGTCAATGATGAATTCAGGTCTGTTGCCCAGGGTGTGCTTGGAGAGTTCATCCCTCCTGGTATAACCCACCTCCGTGATGGTACCATTCTCATATACCTCACGGAAGTCATAGGCAACCCAGGACAGGTCAGACCTTATCTTCTTCTGCTTGTTAGAACCTTCCCAGTCCTGACCAAGACAACCGGCGACAAAGCTCCTTGGAAGGGTGAACTCCTGCGAATACTTTTCTGCGAAGACTGATTTCTTAACCAGGCACTCACCCCGGACAACCAGATACTTGAGGAAGAAATAACTCTGCTCATCCAGGCAAGTCCTGTAATAATCCATCACATATGGTTCATAGTTGGCCTTCCACTCTTCCTCGAACCAGACTTTGATGTCCTTGCCATATTCGCCATCACCTCTGGTGGATACTGAGATGAGGTTTCCTTTGGCATCAATCACTGCCTCCCAGGAACAACCATCATACTTTGGAGTCACCTCACAGAACCAACCATTTTTCCCATAATCATTGGACTTGCGGAGATATTCCATTATTTTCTTCTGATATTCCCACCAATCTATGGAATTATTATCATTTTTCTTGATCTGTACCTTGGAGAGACTACCCATAATGAATGGATGCTTCACCGTATAGGATTTCTGGTGATGGGTACCCACATAACCCTTGTTTTCCAATCCCAGTTCCTTTTCAAGTTCATCAAACTCAAGGTCTGTCAATGGAGAATTACCATCACTATAATATGCTTCTTTTGATGTATTATAGAGATTTAGTTTTTCTTCCCTTGTTAAATTATCAAATGTATTCATATTTTAAACAATATTTTATATTACAAACATAACAATTTATTTTTTAATATCCAAATATTTTGTTTTTTAATTTGTTTATATCAATTATAACATCATATGGATATTTCTTTAATTTGATATTTGTGTAATATATTATTCTAATATTATTATATTCACAAATAGATAGTTTTTGTTTATCTCTCTGTTTTCTATTTTTATATTCATTGTTTCCACCAAAATGATTAACTGGATAAAAATGTTGTCCTCCTTGGCATTCAATACCTATATTATATTTTGGTAAGAAAAAATCTAATGATTGATAATGTCCATCTGGTTTATCAATCCAATCTATTTTATATTGGTATATGTAGTCTATTTTTTCTAAATCTAAATATTTTTTAACTTCTTCTTCTAATTTTGATTGACAACAAATTGGACAACCTTGTCCACATAAATGGTTGCTTGGTGTCTGCCAAAATTCACCATGTTCTGGACAAATAATACATACTTTTGTTTTTGAATTAATATAATTTACTTTAGAATAATCATATTTATTATGTTTTTGTTTTGACAATTCTATAAATTCTTCAGTAGAGTGTGTTATATTATTTGCACATAAACCGCATCCACATCCTTTCAAATGATTACAAGGTAATTGCCAAAATTCACCATGTTCTGGACAAATAATACATATTGCTGTATGAGCATTTACATATTTTATTTTGGAGTAATCATATTTATCTCCATGAATTTCTTTTGCTTTTTTAATGAAATTCTCTTTTGTATACTTTAATTTACCATTACATTTAGGACAACCTTGACCAGATAAATGATGGGATGGTGTCTGCCAAAACTCACCATGTTTGGGACAGATTATACAAACTTTTGTTTTGGCATTAACATAATTTACCTTTGAATAATTGTACTTGTTACCGTGAATTGTTTTTGCTTCCTGAATAAATTCATCAGTTGTCTTTTTAGTATTTCTTTGCATAGTATAAACAAAAATCCCATAACAACCTACTCACAGCTCTCTCCTTCTGCTTTCGGATGTTATGGGTTATATGTCTTTGAGATTATCATATAGTGGAGAGAGAAGATAATCCCTATACTATATTTATGAAAATTTCATAATTAAAACTGTACCTGTTTGAATTCAATATTATGAGTCTGCTTCAGTTTAAGATAGAAGTCCTTTGTATCATATCCAACTCCTCTTCCAATATCTGGTACCAATTTCTGTCTCCAATAAAGTGCCTGGGAGAGAGCAGATTCCAGTTCATTCTTGGATGAGAAATAGATACTCTTAAGTCCTTTCCTCTGGTTTGATTGGAACAGTTTCCCATCTATCAATGCATACCAGTAAGTTGGAGTCTTGGTCGTAATACCCTTGATGATTTTATCATCTGGGATATCTAAATCATAATGAAAATCATCCAGATAACCATTGGTCTCCAGATTGTACTGAACTTTATTTACCTTAACTATCATAAACTCTTTTATTACTAATACAAATATAACAATTTTTTCTGAGAAATCTTCCATCATTTCCACATATATCTGAAGTATGACTCTTTTCAGATCAGTTTACTTATTTTGTATAAGGGGACTTGGTTGATACCCATTTTCCTAATTGCTTGTCATGTTTAATCCACCCTCTCTCATCATAGTCATAAGTGGTGACATCTTTTCCTTCTCTGATATATGTCCTTACTCTCCAAGGTACAATGATTCCTTCATTACACATATCAAGGAATATTTTCTTCACATTGTCATCAGCCCAGTCAACAAAGATAGTACCCCAGTCTCCATAACTGGACAGACTCAAACCAGGAAGACCTGCTGCACTATATGAACAATCAGAGTTCATATGTGATTTATAACCAAGTTCTTTTACAAAAGTATGATCTGTTTTCTTTGCCCCCTTGACAAGTTTGTAGTCAATACTGTCACCATTTTCAAAGGCTTCCTTGAATGGGGATTCTAAATTACATTCCATAAATTTTAATTCTATATATTACAGAATTTTAGCAAGTTCAGTGGCAGGCATGGAAATCTTGTAGTCCTTGATGTAGTCCTCCATAGTCTTTCCATCCTTGAGAAACCAACAGGCACACTTGACAGGAGACTCATAAGTCCATTGAGACTTCCACCAATCACAGCATTTGGCAGGACAACCAACCTTACAGATGTGATCTTCCGGAATAAAAGGTTCATCCTTATGGAACTCATTCCAGGACTTTTCACTGTCAATGAGTTGATTCTTTTCATCCTCTTCATACCCACAGGTGAAGGAAGAAAGGCGGAACACCTTTCCAACCTTTGCATCACGTTCCTGATGGATCTGATCCAGTCTCTTCTTGGTCTCATCTTCAGGAAGGTCAACACCATCATTGGTCTTGAACCAACCATTCTGCCGGTAAGCTTCCTCCTGGTAAGAATCATACCAGGACAGACAACGGTTGTCATGGGGAGCGCCCTCCTTGAAGGCATACTCAATGTAGTAACCCTTGTCATCCTTCTTGAGAACAACAATGGTGTCAATCATAGGGCGTCCGAACATGTCCTTCTTATTCTGAAGGTCTTTCTTGATAAGGTCTAAAACTTTCATATTCTTTTTGTGTTTGTTTTCTACTACAAAGATAATACTTTTTTTCGAGAAAACCAAAAAAAGTGAGGAAAAATCCTCACTTTTTCACAAGATTATGTTCAGGAATGGTACCAACACCAGGCATCCAGTACCACCACTCACCATTTTCATAGTATTGTGGTATGACCCAACCTTCAGAATAGACACCACAGATGGTTACTCCGGCATAGAATGAATCAGGCATATCTTACTTCTTTAAAACTTGTTCTGCCTGTTTCTTGATACCAGGAAGGAGTTGGATACATCTTCCCCTTGAAATACCAGGATCCATAAATGCCTGGTTGAGAAGTCTCTTGTTGATTTCAGAGATGATAGGACCAGGACTGATACCCAGAGTGTTCATGATGTCCTCACCAGTCACAGGGAGCTTGTATCCGAACATCTTCATATAGGTTTCAGATGTCTTCACCTTTCCAGTCAGTTGTAGGAACTGGTCATAGATACAGCATCCCTCCTTATGAGCCAGGTTGTCACACTCAATGATTCTCATCAGGGATTCAAACCTCTCATAGGTCTTGCACTCATAGAGGAGTTTGTTGAGGGTCTTGTCCTTGATGAACTTGGCACCATCACCGGCCTGCTTGAGTCTCATATGGTTCTTGATGAGGAACTGTACCTCCTTGATGGTGTCATTGTCATACTTGAGTTCCCTGAGGATGTCCTCAACAATGTCTGCACCTACATACTCATGGTCATAGAAATGTACCTTACCATCCTTGACAGTCCTGGTATAGACCTTTCCAATGTCATGGAGGAGGCAGGCCAGTCTCTCTGTGAGGTCTGGTTTGAACATCTCACAGTGGTTTCCAAGTACAGCAAGGGTGTGCTCTGCCACATCACCGAAATGGAATGCATTCTGGGTGAGACCATAACACTTCTCAAACTCCGGGATGACAAACTGCATTGCACCCACATCATGGAGATAGTTGATACCCATCACAGCATTGTTACAGGTCAGAATCTTGTTGAGTTCAGCCTGGATTCTCTCCTTGGTGATGATCTTGAGTCTCCTGGCATACTTCTTCATAGACTTGAAGGTCTTTGCCTCAATCTCCCATCCATATCTGGTTGCGAAACGAATTATTCGCAGGATTCTCAAAGGATCATCATCCATAACCACATCAGGATTCTGGTTTGTAGTCCTGATGATATGGTTGTCAATGTCAGACCGACCACCAACCAGGTCAAGAATCTCACCAGTGGAGACATTGTAGTAAAGGGCATTGATGGTCAAATCCCTTCTGATGGCATCCTCATTGATGTCAGCAAAGATAGTGACAGGGTTTCTGGACTCCTTGTCCTCATACTTCTCACCCCTGGTCATCACACACTCGATCTCCTCATCAGGGAACTGCTTGAACTTGAACATTGCAGTACCATAGGTCTCATAGATGACCACAGTCTTGGTGTATCCCTGTTCCTTGCACCAGTTGGCAAAGTCCACACCGCCGTGAGGAAGGTCAATCACCAGGTCGATGTCCTTGATGTCATTACCCATATAAAAATCACGAACCGATCCGCCTACGGCATAGATATGGTTCTCAAAGGGTGTCTTCCTGATGAGGACACCAATGTATTCAGTTATGTTGAGGAAATCTTCTCTAATCATATTTTTCAATCCATTTTCATATTCGTTCTCTTCTCATATTCACTCATTTCCATTTCCCTTCACATATTTGATGAATTCAATAAGTGCCTTGAACCAAAAATAGGTGAGTGAACCTCCTGTGAAGGCAAGGATATGGGAGAAGAACTCTAATCCTCTTGACTGTGTGGAAACACTTCCAATGAAAAGAAGAACAACCATTGCCAGTGCAAGGAGAAAAAGAATTAAGGTCACCAAGTACCTGTTCCTTTTACCATTGTTGTACATATAATCCATATTATTTTTCTGCATATAAATATATTGTCTCTTCTGTGATGTCTTCAGATTGAAACTCACCTGATGGAGATAGGCAAGAACCATATACCTGAAATGGTCAGTTTTCAGGGCTTTCATTGTTTCTTATTCTTTTCTTTTTAGGAATGTCCAGACCATACTTGTACATCTTGAAATCCAGAATTTCAATGCTTGCCTCACCGGCAGGTACAGATGTTACATCATCACATAGAGTAGTGGAATTTTTATATACCTCCAATGTTTTAACACCTGAACTCAGTATATACACATTCGGATGAGAACATTTACCACCATTGAATGTATAGGTACTCACCCAGGTAGTGTCAGGATAAGTGACCTTATACTTCACAACACATTTGTAACTCCTATCACAAGAACACAGACACAAGAGTGCAATAAGTATGAGTATAATCTTCTTCATAATTAACCCTCCTTGTCCATTTTCTCCTTCAACTCACCCAGGCAGGCAAAGGCGTCACCAAGGGTAGGTTTGTTCTCCACAGTGGATACAACTTCACGGTTTCCATCTTTGTCATAGTTTGGTTTCTTGTGTATCCTTTTGGGATGGATACCATTCCTGTTCATCTCCTCTTCACTGAACATAGGATTGACCATAAATGGGTTCATCATCATCAACCTCTTACGGATGATCTGCATTGCCTCCAACCTGGTACATTCAAGGAGCTCGGCAATCCTTTCAACATTCTTACCGATCATCATCATATGTGCCAATTTAGTCCTGGCATCACTGTTCCCATTCTGGATCATCACAGAAACAACAGTGTCATTGATGAGTTCATCTGCCTCATCCTGCTTTTTCTTTTCAGCATCATTGGGGACAGCCCACACCTTGTCCACTACGACAAGTTTCTTGTTGAACTCCTCCCAAGTAAAGGTCATAGGTTTGTCCATCAGCTTGAGGGTGACAGTCTCACGGGTCTTGTTGAGAATACGAAAACGGGGTTCTTTTGCCATAATTGTGTTTGTTTTTGTTTGATTAAAGATTAATTCTGAAGGTTATGTAAGCAAGTACACCAAGATTGTTTTCAGGTGTAAGTAATTTTTCTGATACCGCATTTACTGCCGCAACGAATTTCTCTACAACTTCAACAGGATATTTACAAAGAGAAGTTATACCTTCCATCATTTCTTCTGTTGATACTCCTTCCTTTGATAATTTTGAAAAAGCATCAATCATTATCAAGGTGTCTTCTGTACTGTATTTGAGTTCTGACATAATGTTTATTTGTTTTCTACTACAAAGATACAACAAAAAAACGACAATTCCAAATTTTTTTTACTTATAGTCAGGAATTTTCATCCACAGTTTCACATCCTTCTTCTTGTATGTGCATATAGAATCATCATAACTGTCCCAGCTAGTGAATGACTTCTTGTTTTTTTTCATGATAACAATGTGCCAACCAGGTGGCATCACTATTCATTGCCTTGATGACAACCAGGTAATCACCTTCTTCTTCAGGCATACCGTCATCAATGGGGTCTTTCCAGGGAGACAAAGGATGGGAATCCGCCCAGGCAAGAACCTTTGAGTGCTCTTCACCCCAGCGACCTCTTCCAATACTGTCAAAACATTCTAATTCTCTTTCTGTCATATCAATAAAGTTTTCCAAATGTACCACCTATGAGAAGTCTGGACATATCCATACCTCTCCTTATCTCCTTGTCAGTGTTCTCATACTTCCCCTCAAGGACTTCAAACACTTCATCACCATTGTGGATGAACACCCTGTCACCCCTGTCAATGTAATCCCAGGCATTCCTCAACAGGCACAACTGGGTGGTCTTCACAATTCTCTCATCTGGGTTCTCGATTGCCTCATTGGATGTGTAATAATCCACACACATAGTGTCCAGATCCCATTCAGATGTCTGATCCTCATTGGTCAGATTGGTGTAAAAATGAATTTCTTTCATATAATAATATTTGAATTACATTACAAAGATAATACTTTTTTCTGATAATTCCAAATAAAAATGGGAGATTTCTTCAATCTCCCATTTCAATTAAAGATGTTGATTTGGTCCTTGAAATCCACACTGGTTATAGTGTCCACTCACATCTTCTGCTGAATAACCTTCTTCCATCTCAATGTCAACTTCACCAGAATCAATCAGTTTTGCCTCTCTACCATAAAAACGGTCTCCTTTTAACTTGTATGCTTCTGGAACCGGGTCATTACATTTACGAATGACGATTCCTTCGCGAGGTACCTTGGTTTTACATAGTGGTTCATCATCTTCAATAGCAAACCTTTTATCCACCTTCATATTTTCAAGAAGATTTTCATGCCAGTGATTTGCTCTGTCAAGTTCTGGATAAAGGTCACCAAGAGATCCATGATATACCAGTGTGAAAGGCATAATGATGTCACCCAGTTTCTCTTTGAGTTTTGCGCCAAGCTCGATTACTTCAGAGATTTCAAGTTCTTTACCATTCTGGGTTGCACGGTAAATCATCAACTTGGACTTCTCTTCTGCTACATGAGTACAACCATAGTCATACCCCTTTTGGATAGGTGAACCATTTGGGGTGAATCCTACAATTTCACAGTAAATACAGCAATCTTGTGGAACAAAACCATCCAACTTTTTGGCCCAGTAACCCCAGACATCATCAGAATAGAATCCACCAGGTTTCTGTTTCTTGTTGATGTACTGGTTCTTGATGACAGTCCTTGAAGAATAGACAAGGTTGTACTTCTGGTCATACTCATCAGTATGCCTTACATACTTCCTCCACATCCTCTTGAACCAGTTGGTAGGAACATTGGTCAGGATGTTTGCGAAAATTGCAGATGTACCATGTACCTTCACAGAGATATCAACTACATCTTCAGGATTAAAATGCTGAACATTTTTTGCCCACATTTGGGTATCATAATGTAGTCTGAATGAACCCTCAATGAGCATCTTGAACCTGTCAAGTTTCTTCTTGAGTCTCTCTGCCTTTGATCCAGGTTCCTGGACATGCTTGGTAGGTGGTACATACACCTGACAGAACCTTTCTCCATTGATCTCGTCAAAGTCCTCTCCGATATGTGCTTCAAGGAACTTTGTCACCTCTTCAACATGTTCATTGATGAAGGTGGCGATGGAATCAGGATGGATGAGAAGACCATAGGATGGAACACCACCAAGCCTGATTACACGGATACGCCCATGCTTGTTGATGTAACCCTTCTTCTCCTGGTCCACATTGAGTTCCTTGTCCTCATACATTGAGTTGAGGTGGAGGAACAACTCGTGCAGACAGGTCTCGTTTGCGCAATAGACAGCAATGTCACCAGTCTTGAACTCATCCTTTCCGATGACAATAGACAATCCATTGACAAGAGTCTTCACAATCCTGTCCTTACCTTCAATGGGGAAGGTCTCACCGATCTGTACTACTGTTGCGCAGTACTCTTCTTTAAAGTTTTTGTTTTTTGAAATAAACATAATTTTGGGAATTTTGATTGTTAATAATTTTTCGAGTTCAAATCTAATTTTCCCCACACCAGTCCATTTTGAAAGAATGGACAAACTTATACTTTAAAAATAACAAATAATATCTGCTTTTTATTAGATAATTTCCTAATATCAGGTTTTTATTAGATATTCTACTTATACATTTGTTTCCTGATAATGTCACAGAGCTGCCAATATGAGACAGGTGTATAGTGATTCTGGTCAACACCCACATCATAGGTGGTCTTCTTCATTGCCCCAAGTGCCTCCGCATCAGCACCATAACAGATTCCATCAGAGAGAGTATGGATGTGACCATATATATGATAGTCTCCATTAAAGGCAGCACAAGGATAATGTTGGGCAAAAATCTTCACACTATCAACAAGTATCATTGCCATATCTCTTACAATAATAGTCTTACCTTCAAATTCATAATCTCCACATTCTATTCTGTCATGGTTTCCTCTTAAGTGTAAGAGTGTTTTGAAGTTGAGTTTTTTCCAGAATTTCTTATATTCTTTTGTGCCCATATCATGTGGAAGCATAAAGTCTCCACAGTGGACAACAATTCCATCTTCTGGAACAACCTCATTCCAGTTTTTGATGAGTGTCTGATCCATCTCACTCCTTGATGTGAATGGACGGTGACAGTACTTGCAGATATTGAAATGAGACCAGTGTGTGTCCGATGTGAAGAACAACTTATCAGGGTCTTCTATCTTCAGTGTATACATATTAATTTAATCCAATTCACCTGGTTTGATATAAACAATTTCCTGTACATTCTCTCCCTCGAAGTTTGACTTGAGAGACTGGTTGTAGAATCCCTTCTGTCTGATCAACACCTCGAATGGTACATTTGACCTCTCCACCTTGTTCTTCAAATCTTGCTTGATCCTCACATAGGAGGTCTCCATATCAGCAGGAAGAATGACATAGATGATCTTCACATCAGTACCCCTGAACTGTTCCACAAACTTCTTCCGGAATTCAGGATTGACATTGGTAGCATCATAGAAGAATGACTCACCCTTCTTCACCAGGTCCGCCACTCTCCTGTCCACCTCTTCAAAGACCTCCTTGTTCTTCCTCTGGTCACTGATACTTCCAGTCAGTTCTTTGCGGATAAGGTCAGGGGATACAAGTGTCAAATCACTGTATCTCATATTGTAAAGTCTGGTCTTTCCTGATCCGGAAATCCCTATTGGTACTATAATTTCCATAACTTTCACATAAATAACTTGATACATTACAAATATAACAATAATTTTTGACAAAACCAAATATTATTATGGAAAAGTTTTTAGAAATATTAGGTAAATTGAAGAAGTACAGGGATTTGATTTACATTGGACTTCTTATTGCATTCGGTATCATCTTTTCAAGTCAGTGCAGTAAGATTGACAGACTGAACAATGAAATCGACAGACAGGAGAACAATATAACAGCAATGACAGAGCAACTCACCAACTATAAGGATGAACTGGGAAGGGTAAATGCAGAGAAACATGCATACCAACTCACCCAGCAGGAATTAAGGGACAGTATAGGATTACTGAAGAGAAAGAATAGAGAATATATTACATATATCAACACCAATATGAATATCAAGGACACTATAATGGTGGAAACTGTTATCATAAAGGAAGTTGATGCACAAATGGATGGAGGATCAATCAATGTCATCAAATCTGATGTGTTTGGCAAATCTAACCGTTCATTATTTGTGAACATCCCTTATAATGTGAACGAAAACACACTTTTCACCGGAGATGCAATCATTGAACTTGACCAGAACATCTTTGTTGAAGGATGGTTGGAAAGGAATGTCAAGACAAATGAGACTTATGTACATTTGAGAACTGATTATCCTGGTGTTATATTCAATTCAGGTATAGGTATAGTTGCTGATTCTGGAAAGACTTATGAGAGAAGTTTTAGGAGGTCTTGGGGTATTGGTGTTGCTGCCGGACCTAATTTTGGTATGAGTTATGACCTTATCAACCAAAAGTTCATACCAACAGTTGGAGTTGGTGTGACAATCGGTTTAACATATACACCAAAATTCTTACAATGGTAAGAACAAAAAAGAGGAGTGATGAACTCCTCTTTTTCTTTTAGAATATAAATCCTACACCAATGTGTATTATATTTCTGGTCACTCTATAATCTTTGTCATCACTCTGATTAATGAGTCCAAAATCATAACCTGCCATTACTTTGATGTTTTTGGATACTACAATTCCTCCTTCAAGACCAAGCATAATATCAGGTGTTCCTGCAGTTTCGTCATTTTCAGTATATGAGAGATCATCATAATATACTGTAGTCTTTCCCCCAAGTGAGCACACAAGTGAAGGTCCGCCAGATATAAACAAATCTATATCATTGTCAACTGGGTGAATATATTTGACATGGAGAGGAACACTAATGAAATATTCAAGGGAACTGATACCTTCACCTGGTTTGTAGTTCACTAAATTGAAATTGACACCCGGGGAGAATGTGACTTGATTATAATTTGATAATTTGATGCTTGTACTTGCTCCTGCATAAAAACCATTACCTCTTATATCAAGGGAAAATCCATTTTCCCCATAATGATAATTAGAATTGAGATAACCCACATTTACATTAACCTGGGCAAATGCCTGAATGCAAAGAAATGTACATAAAATAAAAGTTAAAATTTTCTTCATAATTAATAATTTTTTTTATATGTTACTCCAATCTATGTCTTCCATTCTTGCGAATTTAATGACACTTGGATTTGAAATATTTCCAAAAATGAACTGGGTGAATGGTGTTTTATGAGTATAACAACTACCATCATTCCATTTGATGAGAAGGGTAGATGTCATAAGTTTGTATTTTGTATTTACATATTCTGTTGGTCTACCATTGTTGATTTTTGGTTTAGTATAATTCACCATACATAACACATTGGTACAGATACAACAACTATGATCATCATTGACCTTCTTCACATAATCTGCATAGACTTCTTCAAGAATCTCCGGATTGCAGTCATAAAACTTGATTTCCATTACTCAAAGTCATTTATTTCCTTGATAAAATCACTGTTCAATACTCTGTTTGTGTTCCCTGCTTTGAGATAGTCATCAACAGATACCCAGACAGATTCCCATCCAAATTCTGCTGCTCTACACCAACCTGGTTTATCTTCACAAGGAATAGTCTTCTTCCTCCAGGATTTGAAACACCTGTAAGTGTGTAATTCACCTTCATATTCAAGAGTCACCATCTTGTGGTTTTTCTTGTCAAAGCAGGATGCCAAATCTGTCCAGGGAAGAAGATCATCAATGTCACTGATAGAGAAATATGACTTGATGGTAGGTGTTTTCTTCTCCCATTCAAACTTATCATTGTGGACATCATACTCTATATTGGAATATGACAAGAATTGTTTCATATCATTTATACCAACCCTGTCTATAAACTCCATCAACACATCAATTGGATTGAATGGATCACTATCATACATCCTGTGAATCTTGAAGTCAAAAGGAAGCCACTGTAACTTGTCATAGATTTCCCTGCGGATATCGTTCGCAGTGAATTCCAGTCTGTCTTCTGACAGTTTGTCATAGTAGTGTTGTGCCATCTCACCAGCAAGTGATGTGACATATGTGTGTCTTCCTATACAATACCTGTAAGAAGTCCACATCAGCATCTCTTCAAACAGAGAGCATTTTTCTTTTTTCTTTGCCATAATCAACCAAGATCTTGAAAATTAAACCTGTCTTCTGTAAAGATGTCTATAACAGTTCCAACTGTACCTATACCTGTTGGAATGAACTCATATCTGAATCTACCTCCAATAGCTCCACCGGTACTTGGATTTTTCTCCAT
>JAEEGL014139575.1_pt1 | contig 18564 bp, 17 predicted proteins | sample 9134231 | NCBI WGS metagenome assembly JAEEGL01 (sample SAMN16246548, study PRJNA631951) | gut metagenome | biome: gut microbiome; feature: rumen; material: fiber-attached | host: Bos | place: Iran: Karaj | collected 2018-10 | reverse complement strand
GTATATACAGTAGGCGCGTCGGCCTCTTCACGCAGTATACGATATGCGCCTTCGTACATATGAATAGACCTGTTACCGTATTTGTCAAATTCGTTCACTTCGATGTCATATATACCGGGATGAGTAATATCGAGAAACAGGCTGTTATTCCATGATTCGAATAATAACGTTTTTTCTTTTGCGTCTAACGATTTGAATACCCTCCATAATATAGTTTGCCTATTATCTTCCGGAATGTCATTATAATCGATATTAAAGGCCGTAAACGGAGTTTTTTCATATGTAGTTACGGGACAGTTATATGAATATATGTTATTTTCGCAAATAAGAGGCGTACCGTCAGATGAATTCATCCAATATAAAATACCGTTATCCTTATCAAATGTCCTGTACGTGGCTTTGAATGTATCGTCTATAAAATACGTAAGTTTATCATATAGCACAGAAGCCGGGTGGGAAACCTTTACCGTTTTTATATCGGTATCGCTTTCGCTTACCGTCATCTTATAATCAGAAAACGCATTGTACGCATATGATATAAACAGGCTTGCGTCAACAGCGCTATTGAACGAATAATAGTGCGGGCTGAACATGCCATGTGGATCGATTCCCTCGTTTCTGTTTGACGGATTCGCATACGGACATGTAAGGTCATTATGGCTATATACCCTATACCTTATTAACGTCGCGTTATCGCTGCTGTCATCACTTACGTACATACCGGCCGGAATTCTGAATACGTGCGTATGCTTGCTGCCCACACTGCCGTCCCTGTATAACTCAGGATGATCCTTATAGAAACTGAGTTCGGGATCGTACTCGTGACGGAACAAGGAAGAGCCGTCCAGCGTAAGCCATCCTGTTATCCATCCTTCTTTACCGTCGACAAACGGCATATCCTCATATTCTTTCGGATCCCAATCTTCCTTGGTTATGCCATATCTGCCGGATGTATTGCGCAAATCAGCGTACGCGTATTTTTTATTCAGGTTTACGGCATAGGAACCGTTTATTTCGCCTTCCAGTATAAGTACAAAGCCTAAGTCATCATAACCCACTACTTTGTATGATGACTGCGAAATATCGTTCGTCAGCATCGCTTTTTTGCCGCCCGTCTGCCATATAAGTTTTACGAGTTCGCCTTGCTTGAATGCCTTCGGGAATTTGTATTTTGCATTTTCGAACTGCACATAAACCCGGTTTTCAGACACGCCTATTATATTGACTTCGCAATGCCAATACGGATATACATATACGGATATGTTCGGATCTTCTATGACTTCCGGGATTATATCCAGCAAAGTCTTAGGTTTAATCGCATAATAAGGGCTGAATGCCGCATTGTCACCGAATGCCGGATCATATGACGGTACCCTGAACATTAATGTGTCGCCCTTTAATCCTGCCGGAACCCTGCATTCAAATTCTTCTCCGGTCGATGCGTCCGTATAATGCATTACCAGCGAACCCTTATATGTAAGCCAGCCCGATATCCACGGTAAATCTTCAAATTCTTTGATTTCCCATTCGTCATCGGTCCACCAATATCCGGTAACAGATGTCGGATCCGTATATGAGGCATCCACAGCGCTGTATGCGTACCTTTTACCCATTATGGTCTTTTCAGACATTCTGGTAGGAATAAAATCATATTCCCATAAAGATCCGTATCCTTCGCTGAATACCGATTTTACGAGCCATTCTATTCCGTCCTGCATAAATGTCAATGCTTTATACGCGTTTCCGGAACTGTCTATAATAGTGGTTATGCTTTGCCTGTCATCTGTCGGCGTATATACGTAGCAATCCGTTATATCATAAGAAATAAGCAAATGGTATTCATCTTCATAATATCCGTATGGTTCACTCTGATGTTCTTGCAGTGCAGAACCCACTTGCAGATTATCTAATGCCTTAGCATTCAGAATCTTTCCAGGAAGCTGTAACACAGGAAACGCTCCGACTTCGTTATAGAACATAACGGTCACATCAAGGTTTTCGCTGTGCAGCCTGTCCGCATCAGCGAAAAGCCTGTCGCAGGTATGAGCCATATTGTAAACACCCTTATGTATATCGCCGGAATATAATTCATTTAACGCGCCTTTGTCATTCTTTTCGACTATCCTGGTGTTCTTGTATCTGTTTTGCCTGTTCAATATAAGGTAATAGTTCCAGTCTATGCGATCGTCATGCATGATGAACTTATCGTAAGCAACTACCTTGAACTTATCGCTAAAGTTACCATAATGCGCAATCATTCCGTTAGACGGACTGTCGCCGCTGTATGGGCATATCGGGTAAGTCACATTGTCTGCGGCATCCGATTTGTATGCATTGATTACCGGATATTTTACCTTGTACCAAAAATAACAGAATTCGTCATATGCGTTCGTAAGCACCGACACGTCGACCCGCTTTCCCTCTCGAGCGTATTCATTATTAGATTGCGTTTCGTTAGTGTACGCCGTGATAAGAGGTTGCATCGTTATAACTTTTGCCGTATTAAACGCATCGGCCGAATATATCTCTCCGTATATGTCACGGATAGAAAGATTTACTTTAAATTCACCAGAATTATATACCTTGATGGATTTCAGCAAGTCAAATTCGACCGCGCGGTTACTGTCTTCGTCATACAGTTCGATAAACGATGAATATTCGTTGCCTTCTGTAAAATGATTAAATACGTACCCGTCATTGTCTCTGTATCGGCACATATCGAATTCTTCCGTAAAATACGAGAATTTTACGGCAATGCTTCTGTTCCCGCTTTCGTCTGTATCGAAAATTATATATATTTTTCTGCCATGCTCAAAATCGTCAAAAATCAGTTTTCCCTTAAGTATGTCTATGCAATATTCCGTTGCTACCGGAAGTTCCATTTGCACCGGACGCTTGAGACTATATCCCTGTATACATATAAGCGGTATTTCATACGCGTTATTGGCGGAAAATCTGAATCCGTATGTAGTATCATCCGACGTGTATTCCTTTATTACGTTATTGGAACCGTCGAAATCTGATTTGAAATTATAGTGTTTTTTCTTATTATGCGTAGATTGGTTAGGCGTGTCCGGACTAATCGAGTTCTTTCTCGTGATAGTCACAGCTTCATCGTCCTCCTCGTATGTAGGTGGTACGAGATAAACATAGTCGAATGATCCTACTTTTTCCTTGCTTACCTTGTTTTCTATAAAGTAAGAAACGCCGGTATCCAAATTATTTTCGGGATATACTGTGTATTTTACAGGTTTTTCCCATGTATCTGTAAGGGAACGCAAAACGGCACGTTCAAGGGAGATAACAGGCATACGTTTAAACGCGGCGTTTTTCTCCTTGAATACTATATCCTCCGGGATAAATGACATTTCGTTGTCCGATATAATCAATCGCGGGCTCTCTTCACTTATGAATCCGTCTTCGCCGATTATGAAATCTTTAACGGTGGACACCGCGTTTATTTTTCCGGTGAATCTGCCGTTATAACCGGCGAACACGGTGCCGACATATCTGCCTTCGACGTTGCCGTCATATGTATGATAAACGCCATCTTCCGTGATAACGCCGTCGCAAAAATCCTCAAACCGCAGATTCTTTAAATCTGAAATCCTTTGCTCTTCCATCCTCGCTGTAGCCTTAAGCGTTATAAAGGCGGAGCTGTCCTCTAATACCGCGGTGTCGGAAAGAGACGTGTCGGATACGCTTGGTATGACGTTAAGACCCGCGACATGCTCTATGTTTGTCCTTATTCCGCCGTAGGTATTGACGGCGTACCTTTCGAAATATACGCCTTCCCCGCCTATATCTATTATACGGCAATTCAGTGCGAGCACGTATTTTTCAAGCCATTCTCTCAATGCTATGAGTTTAAGCAATAAATCTTCCGTACGGTATTCGAACAGTTCTTCCACGTACGGGAAGTCGTATTCATCCGGCGCGCCATACAGTTCCCTGTTGAGGGAATATAGCATGGATAGCCAGTTTTTCTTACGGAGATGAATTCTTTTTTCCAAAGGAAGAGCAGCAAGCGTTGCATTGTGTCCGCTATTTTTATATGACATATCATATGCGATATATCCGCGCGGTATTTCATCCGATACGTCAAGGACCTTGTACCATTCCTTGAAAAATATGTCGTCGTATCCTAACAGATGCACCGCGTTTATGAGCGCCTTATACGTTCCGACGTACGGAAATATCTTATCGTACTCGAGGAACATTTCTTTGGAGTGCCTGTTTATGGACAAATAATCGGGTTTATCGTCATCGATATATGAATTCTTGTATACATAGTCAAAGTATTTCGGATCCGGTATACCGAAATTAGTGAACATCGTACGATACCTTTCATCCTCGCCTTCCGCTTCGGCTATCAGTTCTATTTCTCCGATGGGTATTATTTGCGGTATGTCATGCTCATCCGTGACATATGTGTCAAGAAGGCAGATATGCAGGGACTGCCTGTATACTCCTTCATTTTCACCCGAAAACGCTATGTCGACACGTGGAGTTCCGTTTTTCACGGACTCGTCACCAGTCCACCCCATCGGGTAGTCCGCAGCGGTGCCGTCCGACACCGTTACAACATTATCGAGAAGGTTCAATTCCGCCCTATCTGACCATATCGCTTCGTCCCCTGTAACAGTGAATAGCCTGAAATCCTGTTGGTTACGGCAATCGATAAAAAACAAAAGGCGGTATCTGTTTACCCATGACATTACATCGTCGCTTTCATATGCGAGACTGCTTATCTTCTTGTATATTTTTTTACCGGTAACAGGATCCGTCGTTTCACCCATTACATATAAAAACTCCGTTTCGAACAGTTCTGTGGATACTTTATCGAAAATCAGTTTCTGAGTGAACGTTATATTAGGAAACGACAGTTCAGAATCGCTTAACGGATTATTTTCGCCATAGGCATTTGAAATTTCGGTTATGGTATAAAGAGGCTTTACGTCTTTATCGTCGGCCGACGTGTTCATTTTAACCGGCTCGTACTGTACGTTAAATGTGCGGTAGTCTATTTTTTTACCCGATATAATAGCGAACTTTCTTTCTGCCTTGCTGTTGTCGAGAAACCTTCCTCCGTATACTTTTTTATATCCGGCTATATGCGAACCCGTACCGTCTTCTAACGCTTCCAAAATAGGATAAAATATCGCCTGTCCGTCATAGTCATCGTTAATAGCGACTATGATTTCGCTTTTAAAGTTTATGGGAAGCAAGGTACCGTTTTTCGTAAATATGGCTAAATTGGCGTGTGAGAACATATTAGTTTACATTAATGTCATTTTTATTATGCGCGAACATGTATTGCAGCCTTATCTGCTTTACCGCGTCTACGAGGTAGTCCAGCATATTATCGGCAAATTTGAGCAGTTTCTTATTTTTCTTATTATGAAAAATAACATTTGATACACTTTTTTCCAGTATACGGCCATGGTAGTCGAATCCGAGATTCTCGTATTTGTCTTGCGCATGTCTGGCATAATAATATGGTCCTTTGTCCAAAGGTTTATACATCTCTTAATATATTGATTTGCTTATCTTATTTATTTGGTAGTAAATCAATATGAGATTTTTTCTTTAGAATATTTTTTTATTATAAATAATGTGCGTATATTTATAATGTCAAACATTAAAATCAAACGGAAATGAAAAAATTATTGATTGCTTTACTGGTAGGTTCCTTAATCTGCATGTGCTTCCCGATGGGATGGTGGATTTTGGCCTTTGTCTGGGGATTCATTATCGCTGTCTGCGAATTCATTTGGGCCGGTATTTTGGCATTGTTTACCGGTGTTATCGCCGGCGGCATTTGGGCATTGATTGCCATTATCGGTATCATTGTGTTTATCGTAAGTATCATCTCTATAATTTGCGGATAACATGGCAGGAAGATTATTGGAAGACCTCCTTTGCGGGGCATTAGGATACGGAATCGGTTCATACCGCGAAAAGAATCGCGAGTTTACACAAGATGAAGTAGAATCACTTATCGATTCGTATTTAAGTCAAGTTCCTTTGGAAGGCGTAATTGACGCATGGATTAAGGCGAACGATATCAAGACATACGGTGATTATGTGCAGGTATCGAAAATATTGAAGAAAAAAGCAGAAGATATCTTTTAATCTACTGCATGACATTCAATAAGGTTCTTCCGCAGGGAGAACCTTTATTTTTATTATTATGAAAACAAACAAGGACGATTTAGTTTCAAAAGGCAAATACCTGTCGTATATTTTACGGCATGGAAAGGAAGAATTCGAAAGCGGGTTAATTGACGGCAACGGCTGGATGTTGATTGACGACCTTGTGAGCAAGAAAGGCTTCACAAAGGAACTTATAGATGAAATCGTAAAAACGAACAACAAGTCGCGATACGAATACAACGAAGACGGGACGAAGATACGGGCAAGGCAAGGTCATTCCATCCCCGTGGATGTCGAACTCCGCGAGGTAAGACCGCCCGACAAACTGTTCCACGGCACCGCGGACCGGTTCATAGACAGCATATTCAAGGAAGGTCTTAAACCGCAGTCGAGACTGTATGTGCATTTGTCATACGATAAGGAAACGGCATTGAATGTCGGGAAAAGGCACGGCAATCCGGTGGTGCTTGTCATAGACGCAAAGCGAATGTATGACGACGGCATAAAGTTCTACGTCTCCAATAATGGCGTATGGCTTACAAAATTCGTCGACAAGAAGTATATCGGTATAGTAAACGTATCAGGGTATGAAAGAAGAAACATTTGAAAGCGTAAGAAATGAGGGCCTGCTGCTGTACGACTATCAGCGCGGCTCTTATGTATATGATTTGCAACGTCCGGACGGGCAGTCCGACATAGATACCGCCGGTGTATTTGCGGAACCGGTAGAATGGTTTTTATCGTTGGAGCCTTATCCTGAACAGATAAAGGACGAGAAAGGGGATACCGTATGGTATACCACCCGCAAGTTTTTTAATCTGTTAAAGAAATCTAATCCCGCTATTATAGAGGCGTTGCTTATTCCGCAGGAAAACAGGCTGTTTGTCGATCCTCTATTTGACGAGCTCGTGCTTTCCGACCCTACCAAATTCTTTTCTAAGGGAATTTTCGAGACATTTACGAAATACGCGATGTCGCAGATTAAAAAGGCGCGCGGCCTGAATAAGAAAATCGTCAATCCTGTCGAACATCGTAAATCTATAGTTGAATTCTGCTATACATTCGATGCCGCAGGATACGGTAAAGAAGATTTGCGGGAATTTCTTCAAACAAGAAACATACCTATCGAGAAATGCGGTGCATCGCGTATACCCAATATGCACAATATGTATGCCATATTCTATAACCCGGATAAGCCGGATCAGTATAACGGCATAGTAAAAGACGGCAGTGAGAACATACATTTGTCATCTATTCCGAAGGGTGAGATGCCAGTTTGCCAGATGCATTACAATCAGGAGGAGTTTTCAAGGCATTGCCGAGACTATCATGATTATCAGGAATGGCTGAAGAACAGGAACCCGGTACGCTATGAAAACTATAATGACGAAAAAGGAACGGAATATGACAAAAAGAACATGATGCATTGCATACGTCTGCTTAATCTGTCGCATGACTTGCTTGTATACGGTACGGCGAATCTTAAATGCAGGGGGCATTACAGGGATTTCCTGATGAGCATTCGTAACGGAGAACATACATATGAAGACCTTATGAATTATGCTACAAACCTTACCAGTTTGATAGAACAGGAGTATAAAAAGTCAAAGCTTCCCGATGAGGTAGACTCTGAGATGGTGGATGACATATTTCGTACTATCGCCATAGAAAAAATTCTCTCTAAATAAAACATTTTCACAATTTCATGATATTATTTATGTTATAAATCTCATATAATATTATCATGACAGAAGAAAATGTTAAAAAGGTAAAAGAGCTGGATGAATCGTTCTTGCAATCCTTGTTTAAGGATTGGGATAAGACGCAACAGTTGGATCCGTTCGATATTTTGTTTTACGGCAGATCCGGAGACGTTACGGCGATACTTCGTCGTATCGACGGCGATTGCGGTGTATTGAAGCCGCTTACTTTGCATTGCGGGATTTCCACAAAGGAGAAATCAAAGGATACCGGTATCGAAGAACTTTATTACGTGGATCCGGACGACGGTCCTTTAATCAGTCAAGGCGTATACCGAGGCGCATATAAATGTAGTAGTACCGATATTGCCATACGGGAAATCTATACGTCAAATAAAATCAGCTCATATATTGTTTTTTATGACGTGTAATAACAGAGGAAATATAAAAATAAGCAATACTATAAAATGATTAAACCGAATGTTTGTAATCCAGTAGTAGACGAAAAAGGAAATCTGTATAAAAGCATAGCGGAACTTTCAAGAAAACTTAATGTTTGGGCGGGCAGTATAACAAAGGCGTTCAATACCGCAGGATATTATGTACGTGACGGCATCAAGTATTTTTTGATGAATTCTTCAGACAGTAGCGCATATATTCCTGAAGGTGTCGAAAGCAATGTGCAGCAACCTATCATTGTTACGGTGAAGGAAGAAAGGGAGGATGAGCAGGAATATCAGGAATACCTCGCGCAGAAGAGTCAAATCGAAGAGATAGAGGCATTGCCGTTCGAGACATATGATTTCAGGTTCGAGGAAAAAGAAGAAGGCGAGAAATACGCGGTAGCGCTGTTTTCAGACGCGCATATCGAAGAGACTGTAAAGCCTCAGGCTGTAATGGGACTCAATGAGTACAATACAGAAATAGCCAAGCAAAGGATACAGAACTATTTCTCGAATCTCGTGCACTGCCTTAACAGGGATGAAGTATCGCATTTGATTTTCGCGAGTTTGGGTGATACGATTAGCGGATATATCCATGAAGAGCTTGCACAGACGAACGAACTTACGCCGCTTGAGGCTACTTACTTGGCGCAATGCCTTATCTATAACGGTCTTAAGTTCATATGTGAAAAAAGCAACGTGCAAGACATTTACTTTATTGGTATTATCGGAAACCATTCGAGAGTAACAAAGAAAATACAGCACGCTAACGGCTATAAGATGTCTTACGAGTGGCTTATGTATCAGAATATTAAAAGGGAATGTGAAGCCGCTGGTTTGCCGATTACTTTCAATTTGCCTGAATCTGAGATGGCTGTGGTAAATACGCAGGATAACAGGTGTTTCCTGTTTATCCACGGATTCCAAATCAAGTCATCCGGCTCCGGTACGGTTTGCGGCATTTATCCCGCTTTAAACAGACTTTGCATGAAATGGGACAAGATTTTCCGCCAGGATAAGATTTACCTTGGTCATTTCCATTCATGCGTATCTATTCCGAATGCCATGGTTAACGGCAGTATTATCGGTTATAATTCGTTCGCTTTGACTAATGGTTTCGGATATGAAAGACCAGCGCAGCAATATGAGGTATATGATACGAAGATCGGATTGCTGCTGACAAGACAAATATATTGCGACTAATGAAACTTATAGGAATTTCCGACATACACGGCTATTTGGCGCCGTACCAGAAGCTTGTCAGAGAAGAATTCGATGTGCTGTGCATCTGCGGCGATTTGGCTCCTCTTGATATACAGTCGAGCATGGAAGAGAGCGAAAAATGGTTTAAGGAAGACTTTCGCATATGGTGTGAATTTATGCCTTGCAAAAAAGTGATATTCATCGCCGGCAATCATGACAGGTATCTTGAGAAGCTGCTCAAGCGTTTAGGCAGTGCAGAAGAGGTTTCAAAGTATCTTCAGTGGCTCGACAAGATGGTATTTCTGCATGATTCCGAGTATATCTATAAAGACATTTCGGAAGATGATACCGTCAAAGAAGTGAAATTCTACGGTACGCCTTGGTTTCCTTTTTTGCGTAATTGGGCGTTTTATAAGGATTCGGAAGGATTGTCTGAAGTGTTCGAAATGATTCCCGATTGCGACGTGCTGCTTACTCATACCCCCGGCAAAAATATGTTCGATACCGGAAGGATTTTACAGTACGGATATGGCGATGAAATAGGTTCGGAAGAACTTACGGATGTCGTATTACGTAGAAAAATCGGTCTTTGGCTTTGCGGACATATACATTCCGGCAATCATGAACTGTCCGAGTTCACGGATCCGAACTTTATGTGCTACGGTATGAAAGTGGCTAATGTGTCGATAAAGGACGAACGTTACGAACCTGTATACGCACCATTGGAGGTTGAGATATAAAACAAGTAAGCGCCATGCCGTTTGACAATACATAAAACGGCAGGCGCGTTACTGTTTTTGTTTATACTACCGCAATGAAAATCCATGGTATTTGCTTAATGCGATATATAATAAAATACCATATATAAGCCGGTTGCATTAAGCTATTTTGTATATATACGCATAACGATAGCGGATAATACGGGTTTAATATATAAAGCAATAAACAAGCCAACAGATATCGGTTTGCGATATTTTAAACTTAAATTATTTATTATGTTAGTACTTGAATTCATACTTGCTATATTGCAGTTTATACTTAATCTTGCATTGGCTGTCTGCATGATTCCCTTTATACCTATCGTTTGGGTAATAAGAGAAATAAAGGGTGTAAAGCCTGTCGTAAAGGAACCTTATGTGAACCTTCCGAAAATACGGCTTGAACCCAGAAAGGAAAAGCATGAAGGGTGACTATAAGGTGCCGCCGAAATTGGCGGAAAAAATAGCGGATACCTATGAAGGCTTTATGGTAACGGATCCGGATTCCGGTGAATTGCAGTATTTGGATACGCTGGACGCAATCGCGGAATCGATGCTGAACGATTGGAGTCAAGCCAAAATACTCAAGAACTGCGGTCAGGAAATAACGGATCCGGAAAAAATGTCCAATTGGCTGCAATACAACCTTCCGGAACTGTTCGAGATATTCTTGAAAAAGAATAATGAATTATAGGTTTTTCCATTAAACCGATTTTGTATATATTTAAAAAGATTTTAATTTATTTTAGTGAATATGATGGATAAAAGTTTAAAGGAGAAATTCCTTAACGCTTTTGACAACGGTATCAGTTTTTCGAAACTGTACATAGATTTGTTCAACGAGTATCCTTGCCAATACGGTTTGGGGTTTGACCGGGAAAACAATCTTCTTATAGATGAACTCGATTATGATAAATTAAAAAACGTATATCCGGAAGAGGATAATGTTATAATCGCGGTAACAAAGGTAAAAATGCCGGCGGAGCCTACGTCTTGTGTGGAAGAGGATGACGATGATGAAGACAGCTATATTTATGAATATTGGCTGCTCGGACAGCATTACAGGCCAAGTATCCTGTTCATAAATCAGGGAAAGAAATTTATCGCCCGTATCGGGGAGGACGGTATTATTATGCTGCATCAGCAAGGTCTTGACTGCGACGAGGAAATCAAGCGTATTGCAGAAGTCTTGCCGAAACGTCCGGTAAAGGATATAGAGGAACGACGCGGAAAGATACAGCTTGTCTGTAATGACGGCGACGGATATTACACGATAGAATCGCGTATCAATAAAATGGACATCGACATCGATAAGCAGTATAACGACGACTTCAAGCCCATATGCAGCAATATCGAAAAGTTCCTCGATAAGGAAAACCGCAAATCCGGAATCGTGATTCTTAACGGCCCTCCCGGAACGGGCAAGACGACGTTTATCAGGCATCTGATAACGACGGTACCCGGAAACTATATCCTTATCAATAACGTGATGGGTGAGCGCATATCGTCGTCGGAATTCATATCGTTCCTCATGTCGCACAAAGATTCGATTTTCATTCTCGAAGACTGTGAAGGCGTTGTCATGGACAGGCAGATTACCGGTTTCACCAATGCCGTAGCGGCAATACTTAATATGGCTGACGGCCTTATGTCGGATATCTTCAACGGAAAGTTCATCTGTACCTTCAATACCGATATCAGCAAAGTGGATCCGGCATTATTGCGTAAAGGCAGATGCTTCGGAAAGTACGAATTCAAGAAGCTGCATGAAAAGAAAGCGGAAATCCTGTTGAAAGAACGCGGGTTTGATGTACATGACTGCGGTGACATGACGCTTGCCGACATATATAACTATGAAACGGAAACCGGTAATGAGGTACCGACGCAGAAACGCATAGGATTCGGAGCATAATGACACGCAAGGAGAAAATGCTGGAATCGGGCTACAAAGCGGTAGTCGATTTCATAACGGCGAATGGCAAAAAGTTGGGGAACGGCTGGTATTGGGAAAAACACCCGGTATGTTTTCGCGACAAATGCGTAGACGGAATAGCGGTATTGCCGCTTAACGAGCAATTGAAAATCGTTCCGTATAACATAGAGAACAAGGAGCGGTATAATCCGTTTACTGATTCTTCGCTTAATCCGGAGCAGGATCTGCTGTCTTTACGTCCACAACGTACGGTAGAGCACAAACATCTGGAAGGGCTTTTACATGATTTGGAAAAATACACTTAATTACTATGAACCTTACAAAATCTAAAAACGCGAATGTCAATTACCTTGCTCAGATAGTTGACATCAAAGAATTCAGCAAGCATGTCAATCCCGCTGTAGAAAGGCTGAAGGTAGCGCATGTGCAGGGTTATGATATAATTGTCGGCATAGACGAGCAGCCGGAAAAATACGTATATTTCCCGACAAATTCCATGATTAATCCCGCTTTGCTTTCTTTCGCCAATCTGTATAGGCATAAGGAGCTTAATGCGAACCCGGAAAAGACAGGATTCTTCGAGGATAACGGACGTGTAAAGGCGATTTGCCTGCAAAAACAGGTATCAGAGGGATTCCTGCTTCCGTTCAAGACTTTGCAGGACTTCATCTTGTCTTCTGTTAATGTAGCGTTGGATGAGAAAGACTGCCCTGACGGGCTGGAATTCGACCAGGCTGAGCATGGTGGAAAGACATTCTGGATTAACCGCAAGTACGTTATCCGTAATAATAATCAAAGGCAGAACGTTGGTAATCCGGGCGACAGGAAAGCAAGGAAGCGTAACAAGAGAATTGCCAAACTTGATGTCGTAATAGAGAATCAGTTCAGGTTCCATTATGACACAGTGCTTCTGCGCAAAAACCCGAATGTCATCGCGCCGAACGACCTGATTTCTATTACATCCAAGTGGCATGGATGCGTAGCGAAAGACACTGTTATAGACACCAAGGAATATGGTGAAATGACAATCGGTGAAATCGTGGAGAAAAAGCTTCAATGTCATATCCTTGCGTATGACGTCGAGACGAATGAGACAGTTTATGCTCCTATAGGCGATTGGTACCTTTTGAAGGATGATGGCGAATGGTATGAGATTGAACTTGAAGACGGTACCAAGATAGAGATTACCGGCAATAATCCGGTATGGCTTCCTGAATTGAACGCTTACAGAAAGGTCGAGGATTTGACAGGAGATGAGGTTTTGCTGATTAACAAATAAATGTCATAAATTACTTTATTTTGTGATATTTTTTAGTGAAAATTAAATAAATATTATAAAATAAAGTAATTTATGCCAATTTGTAAATATTGCGGATCTGAAATCAAAAAAGGCGCATACTGGATACATTATAAAACATGTGATGCTTATAAAGAATGGATAGAAGACTTTGAGAAAAACAAGATTCCTGAGTGTATATCTTTGTTTAATTCCGGTTATTCTTTTTTGGAGCTAAGTAATAAGTATGATATTTCTTACAACACTTTAGAAAAGTTAATGGCTAAATATGGTATACATAGGAAAACTTGTAAAGAGCAAAACAATAATCCGCGTGTTCGTGAAAAATATAAGCAAACTTGCTTAAATCATTTTGGTGCTGAACATAATTTTTCAAAAAATTCTACATCAAGGAAAAAATGGGAAGCAAAATTGCATGAAGATGAAGGTATAGTTAATGTTTTTCAAAGAGATTCTGTCAAGCAGAAAATTAAAAGCACAGAACTGTTACGTTACGGTGAAACCGGTAGGATATACAATAGGACGAAAGGCAGTACCTTAAAATACTGGATAGAAAAGCTTGGTGAAGAAGACGGTGTATTACGGTATCAGGAAATATGCTATAATAAAGGTAAGTCAAACAGACTTCAGTATTGGATAGAGAAATACGGAAAAGCTGAAGGTGAGAAAAAGTACAGAATCCATATTGAGCAGCAATGTAAAAAGACATTGGCGAAAGGATTTTTTACTGGTCTAAATCAAAGAGTGAAACAAATTTTAATATCCAATAATATAGCATATGAAGAAGAATATCCTATATTGTATGAAAGTAATAAGCATTTCTTTTATGATTTCAAGATAGGTAATATTATATTAGAGCTGAATGGAGATTATTGGCACTGCAATCCGTCTATGTATAAAGAATCTGATATAGTGCAATATCCAGGTAATAACTACAAATTAGTAAAAGACATTTGGGAAAGAGATAAAAAGAAGAAAGAAGTCGCCATATTGAATAATTTTGATTTTGTCGTTTTATGGGAAAGCGAATTAAAAAATATGAGCGATGAAGAATTAACAAATATATTAAAGAATTTAAGTTAATATGAAAAAGATTTTTATAATATTATTTTTACTTATATCATTAGTGACTAATGCACAAGATATAACAAAATTTATGGGAATACCTGTCGATGGCACGAAATCAGAAATGATACAAAAGCTAAAGAACAAAGGATATATTTATAATAATCATTATGATTGCCTTGAGGGAGAATTTAACGGAGAGAATGTTCAGATTTTTATTCAAACTACTAATAATAAAGTTTGGCGTTTAGCGGTTATGGAAAAAACCTTTAGAAACGAAGCAGACATAAGAAACCATTTTAATACATTAGTCAAGCAATTTAGAAAAAATGATAATTATATTTCACCATATGAAGAAGAAGAACAAATTATACCAGAAAGTGAAGATATATCTTATGGAATACTTGTAAAAAATAAACTCTATGATGCATATTTTAACCAAAAATTAGAATATGATTTTGACTTAGAAGATGAAAACAGTATTCATTCTGCCTTAGAAAATTTAGATAATAAACTTGTTTGGTTTAGAATATTTCAATCTTATTCTGATTATAGCGTTGGAATTTTTTATGAAAATGGCTATAATAAAGCAAATGGTAAAGATTTATAATACATAAAACTATAATATGAAATACGTAAAGATTAAATCAATCAAAAAGATACCGAGACAAGACAGGTATGATTTGACCATGCCAACGACGCATAACTTCTTCGCCAACGGTATTCTGATACACAACACATCACATATCTCTGCACACGTAAAGTGTCATAGGTATCTTACTTGGCGTGAAAAGATCGCACAATGGATTACGAAGGACAAGAACCTTTTCAACGATTACGCCCATTTGTACGCTTCGCGTTCGGTAATCAAGAACCAGTTCGTATACAGGGACCATATAAGGAAGTCTAAGGGCTTTTATAGTTTCGACGTATGGAAGATAGCCGACGACTATCTGAGGCCGTATATGCCGAAAGGAATGTCGATTTACGCGGAAATCGTCGGATACCTGCCGAACGGATCATATATCCAAAAGGACTACGACTACGGCTGTGTTCCTCCTGCCGTGAAGAGTTTCAATGAATCCGATATGAAGGAGGGCGATTACGTATGTGGCGTCAATTTCAAGATTATGGTATACCGTATAACCATGACGAACGTCGACGGCATAGCGCACGAGTTTTCCGCCAAGGAAGTACAGCAATGGTGCGTGAAGAAAGGCCTTACTCCCGTAGTGGAACTGTATTACGGATATGCAAAAGACCTGTATCCGGAACTCGATACCGAATCTGAAAACTGGTCCATAGAGTTCATGGAGAAAATGGCGAACGACAAGCGTTTCTACATGGAAATGCGTTCACCTGATTGCAATAACGATGTGCCTCACGAAGGTATCGTCATCAAAGTGGAAGACGGCGTACCGCGCGCATGGAAGCTGAAAAGCTTCGCTTTCTTGAATAAGGAACAGAAGGAGCTTGACAGTGGAATTTCTAATATCGAAGATGATCAATCGGTCAGCGATGAGCAACCCGATATCGAGTAGTTTAACGATATAAAGAAAAAATTTTACAAACGGCGGTATTTTTTGAAAAAAATATCGCCGTTTTTAGCAAAATCAAGGCCTTTACATAATAAATATATTAACCGCCTGAAAAATTTATTTTCTGAAAACGTTTTTCGGTATATGAAAAAATCATATATTTATAATGTTGTCTGAAAATGACGGTTAAAGATCTTTGACATATTGTAAGTTTTTAATTTTGGTCCTGTAGTTCAACGGATAGAATGGGGGTTTCCTAAACCTTTGATCTGGGTTCGATTCCCGGTGGGACTACAATAATGCCCAGGTAGCGTAGCTGGTTAGCGCATCTGGCTTACATCCAGAGGGTCAGGGGTTCGATTCCCTTCCTGGGCACGACATTTCCTCGTAGGAGTCTAAGGGCAATCCTATCGTGGGCTTTCGTATGTACCATACCTTTTTGACGATTCATGCGCATTAGAAGAGTTAAGCTGTAAGTATGGTTCTCGGAGCTAACCTATAACTTTGATATCTGCCATGGGAACTGATTTCAAAGGAAACGGTTGCAGAACCTTATTTTGGGAAACTGGAATTCGGTAAGCCGGGGAAATGAAAAGCACGCTTAGTATAGCGGTAGTACGCATGTTTCGTAATCATGTAGCATTGGTTCGAATCCGATAGTGTGCTCGATAATTATAAAATTTTTCCCGGCAGATAACGGTAAAAGAAAAAGTCCGTATATTTGCATTGAATTTAAAAATAGCGGGATGTCAGAAGTTGGTATCTGGGCGGTCTCATAAGCCGCTGCCTTAGCCTCGCGGGTTCGAGTCCCGCTCCCGCTACAACATGTAGTCAATAGATAACCTACTTCGCAATCAATTGGGATTAATTTGACCGTATTATGTTATCTATACTTTCTCATGTTATATGCCGGTTTATTGCGGTATATTGGCGACCGCACCCCACCGTACAATGGGGTCCTAATGACTGAAAATTATTGCAACCGCGGATAAGTGATAATGAATAAGCATAGGTATGGTGGTTCGATTCCACCGATGGCACTAAATGGATAGTCATGAAGTGAGTTTCATCGAATTTTTTAGCTCATTTGGTAGAGCGTCCGACTATTAATCAGAATGTAGCCGGTTCGAGTCCGGCAGAAATTAATGTTACCCTCACTTCTCCATTCTTCCATTTTTTGGAGCGTTGGTATAAATGGTTAACATGCCGGCCTGTCACGCCGGTGTTGCGGGTTCGAGTCCCGTACGCTCCGCAAACAAGTAGTCACGGTAATGGGATACTTCGTATTTTAGCTCATTTGGTAGAGCATAAGTTTTAGGGTACTTAAGGTAGCAGGTTCAACTCCTGTAAATACAACCATGAATCTCATCCGGATATTCTCTTGTTTAATGCGGTAGAGGTGTAAATGGTTGCACGTCTGCCTTCCAAGCAGAAGGTTTAGCGGGTTCGATTCCCGTCTGCCGCTCAATCAAATCCACGTGGTAGCGCCGCGCTATAGCGGTCGTTATGAAAACTGACGAAATAGTTTTCCAGTTAAGCCGTATTCTGTGAACATGCACGGCACCAGGTTCACCGGATCCTCATAAAACCGGTATATGCAGGTGTAGCGCAATTGGTAGCGCGTCTGCTTGCCATGCAGAAGGTTTGCGGGTTCGAGTCCCGTCACCTGCTCACTGTAAAGTAATTTACAGCTATAATTCAAATGTCCATAAACAGGATTACCTTGCATAGCTATCAAGGCCCTTACATTTGAGTTGAAAAAGCCATGGTACTCCAACCGGTGGGTCCTACCGGTCGAGTCGCGAAGTGACGTCGTCAGCAATCTTCGGTGTCTGCCCTATTCGACACCTGAGTAATAGGGGAGTTCCGGGGGTATCTACTCTGAATGATACCCACTTGGGGGTATAGCTCAATCGGTAGAGCAACTGGCTGTTAACCAGTAGGTTGTGGGTTCGAGTCCCTCTGCCCCCGCATTATGGTGTATAACTCATATGAAATTCGGCCGATATATGTAATATGAGGTTGGAAACAAAAAGAATTTGAGAAGAGCTAATATCAGATTTGAAGTAGTTGGCCTTAGACGATGGGTTCGATCCCCTAATACACCACTAAATGAAAGTAAAAATTCCGTCAAGGGCGAAATAATTGACGGTTAGAACTGCTCCGTTATATATTATCGGTCAAAATGTTTAGGGAAAGAGCATTTGTAAATGAGATGCAAGAGTTCGGACAGACTTAAATAGTAGTTCACTTTCATTAATGGAGGCTTGGTAGAGTTGGTTTATTGCACCGGTCTTGAAAACCGGAGGCCCCGCAAGGGGTCCGGGGGTTCGAATCCCTCAGCCTCCGCTTAACGCGCTCGTGGCACAACAGGCTAGCGCACCACACTTTTAATGTGGGGGTTCTGGGTTCGAGTCCCAGCGGGCGCACGTGAATAATTCACGGGCAGCAGATATCGGTTCAACCCCGGT